>Ga0116171_10000394_pt1 | contig 46811 bp, 58 predicted proteins | sample AD_JPNHW2_MetaG_FD_89798 | JGI IMG/M metagenome (GOLD analysis project Ga0116171, IMG submission 89798) | Active sludge microbial communities of municipal wastewater-treating anaerobic digesters from Japan - AD_JPNHW2_MetaG | ecosystem: Engineered > Bioreactor > Anaerobic > Digestate | place... | reverse complement strand
GCATCTTTTCCTAGGAGAGTACGCCTGGAGATACAATCACCGGTCTGATTCAGAAAAGATTAAAGTCCGAAAAATAATTCAGATGTTAGAGAAATTTAGGTGCTAAACTGGTAGTTTACCCTAGTTGAATGTCCGATTTCCAATATTTCAGAGTTCATGGTATTTGGTCTTCCCAAAAGCGTAATTGGAATATTCCCGGTTGGGGTTGTGTCCTGGCATTTTCCTCCTATGTGAGGTCCGGGATTATGGGGGGCTCTTGATATTCCTCTCTACCGGGGCCTGGTGTTTACCTGTAAGTTTTAATGAGGCTCTTAGGTCATCATCCCTTAATCATAAACTCACCGGCAGTTTATATCAACAACAAGCTGAAGATCAATAGGGGATTAAACTCAAAAACCGGATTTTTATTATGTTGCTATTTTTAAGGGTGTAAAGGAATTTACCCCACAATAGCGCCGTGAGTGAAAATGTATTTCCTCTTCTGACTGGCTTAAAAGTCAGATATATCCGGCAAACAAAATTTAACCTGTAAATCCCTGTAAAAAGATTGCTAGGTCTGGGAACTAAGGTATCGTTGAATTAAATATCTGAATAGCATTTCACCTTCCGGTGACTCCAGGTACATTTTTATTTCCCTTCCCAATGCTGCCTTATCACGGTTTTCAAAATAGAAAATTAATGCTGTATTGATTAAATCCGTGACCGTTGAAAACTCCGCGTTCTCTATGGATGCCTGGATTTTCTTAAATGGCAGTGGATCGCAACTGAAAGTAATCCGTTCCTTGGTTTTTCCGGCCAGCCTTGGCATATATTGTAATCTAAATATATACTAATTTAATTATTTGTCTAATATTGTTGCCAATTGGGTTTTTAAATCAAGTGACTGCTAATTGGAATAAAAATTCAAATTGGATGTGAATTAGTAGAAAGATTTCACTTGAATACAAAATAGAATCTGATAATCGTGAATCATTTTTCTTTTTATTTGCCAGACCATTAATTCATCCGTATAAGCGATTGATTTTCAATTATACTGAGCAATCTGATACTATGTCCTACGATCGCGGACAGGTTTATCAGCCGGAGGCAGACACCTGCCTGCTTCTCCTAGCCGCTCGTGCTGAAGTAAACCCCGGTGATCGTGTTCTTGAGATCGGCACCGGATCCGGTCATATCGCTGCAGCACTGGTGCAGGATTGTGATATTGTAGCAACGGATATCAATCCCCATGCGGTTTTTTGTGCACGGGAAAAGGGAGTAGAGGTGATACGATGCGATCTCTTTTCCGCCATCCGTGGAAAATTTGACCTAATCCTGTTTAATCCCCCCTACCTCCCAACCCAACCTGAAGAACGGATCGATGACTGGCTGGAATATGCGCTTGATGGCGGTGCAACCGGGCGTTTTGTAATTGAAAAGTTCGCAGATACAGTTCGCGAAATGTTGGCTCCCGGTGGAAAAATCCTGCTTCTTATATCATCACTGACAAACTTGCAGGAAGTTATGGAATTGTTTGCTCAACGCGGTTTTACTGCAAAAGTGGCACAGCAGCAGGCCGTGGAAGATGAAATCCTGTATGTACTCCGGATAGTTCCTCTCTTGCAAAACTAACTTTTCAGCCAGATGATTATCACGACAATATTTATGGCAAGGATAAGGCCGATTAATGAAAGTCCCGGAAAAAACCAGTTGGTGCCCATGAGAAGAAATGCCGCCCAGAGTAGTCCGGTGCTGGAGATCAGGTAGAAAAAAATCAACTGGCGGAGACTTTTCATATTAATACACATTTTGTACTCTTTGACCCCGCTTCAGTATTTTTATAATTTTTGTCAGGTCTGCTGTGCAGTATTCAATCTATTTATGCGAAAACCGGCAATTATTTAGAGCCGTTTTATTCAGAAATTCCATTTGTGAGGACATCTTTCGCAGGTAATACCATGGACAAGACCCTCTTTGACGACATAAGGCACCGCATGCACCAGTACCGGACTGCAATTCGTGAAATCCGGGATCACGCGTCGGAACGCAGCAGTCTCGGAATGTACAGGGCCGGCGCACCGTATTTTATACAGTATCCTCTCCGGGATATCCTTGCCTCTGCTCAGGGTGATGACCCGCATTTGGAAACGTTCCGGGCAGAGTATGATACAATTACCCGCGACCTGAAAACTCTGGAAAGTGAGGGGGGCAGGGCTTATCGTGAAGAATTATTCCGTGAGCTGAACTCCTGCACAGAAGCGTATCGCACCCGGATCTGCTTTTATGAGATGAGTATGGGTGAAAACGGGTGTTCTCTGGATTTCTCTATCCGGGAAGAAATTGGCATCCTACTTTTGGAATTGCGTCGGGATTTCCCGCTTACAGATCTTGAACGTGAGATTGCTTACCTTGATGACACTCTCGAAAAAATCTGTATGGCTGTAAATGAATCACCAGATAAACAATCCGTGGACAAATCACATACGGACTGGCAGAAGTTTTGCGGCCACAGTCATCAGAAGGAAACCGCCGGGCTCCGGTAATATTTCCTTTTTAGACAATCAACCGTCGTCTCATCAGGTTGATCGAAATTACACAGAAGATGATGGTTGCGACAAGTATCCAGACAATGTGCAGCGGGAGGAGTGCATCAGTAAAGGGAAGCGTTGCCATCCTCATGAGTGCAACTGTGTGAGTGAGCGGGAATACCGCGAGAGCGATGTACTGAAGGATTTCCGGAAGAATACTCAACGGAAAGAATGTACCCGAGAATAGCATCATGGGTGTAATGAACAGAAACGCGGGATAATTGAGCGTGTCGATACTTGGTGTAATCGCGGTAAAGCACATCGCGATCCCGGCAAATGTAAGCCCGGCCAAAAATGCAAGAGGGATGGCTAAAAGTGATGATGGCATTGAAATAACGCCAAACACTGCAAGCACCGGCAACATGATGGTAACCGAGATCACGCTTCGGGTCGCACCCCAGAGGAGTTCTCCTGCGATGACATCTTCAATTGAGAGCGGAGTTGCAATAATCGCATCAAAACTCTTCTGGTAATACATCCGGACGTAGGACCCGTACGTGCATTCAAAGAATGCGGAGTTCATGGCTGTGATTGCAAGAATTGCCGGTGCAATATACGACACATACGGCACTCCTTCAATTGCTCCAACATAGGTTCCAAGTCCAAGTCCAAACGCGAAGAGATAAAGGAGCGCTTCGATAAACGGTGGGAAGAAGTTCACCTTCCATGTTTTGCAAAAGACCTCGAGGTTGCGCTTCCAGACATTTATACCTCGCCAGCTGACCCGGGGAACTGACCATATGGACTGCACGTTACTCCCTCAGGTTTCTCCCGGTCAGTTTCAGGAACACATCTTCAAGTGTCGCCGGCCGGGCGATCACCCTGCCTGTCCTGCAACGATCAAGCAGGGTCTTTGCAAGTTCCCGGGATGCCCCGGTTTCAACCAGTACCTGGTCACCGGCAATTTCATGAGGCAGGCCCATATCTGTAATACAGGAGATCACTTCCGGTGAGTTGTCTGTTTCGACAATTTCGCTTCCAACATGGTCCCGGATAAGGTCTGCCGGTTTTCCTTCTACAAGGATCCTGCCGTTATCCATAATGACGATGCGGTCACAGAGCCGGGCTGCTTCATCAAGATAATGGGTAGTAAGAACAATAGTATGGCCTTCTGTCTGGAGAAGCCGGAGGCGTTCCCAAATCAGGTGGCGTGCCTGCGGGTCAAGACCGATAGTTGGTTCGTCAAGGATCAGGAGATCCGGATTATTGATAAGCGCACGGGCAAGGATAAGCCGGCGCTTCATACCCCCTGAGAGTTTATCGATAGCAACGTCGCGCTTCTCGGTAAGTGACACAAAATCCAGCAGGTCTTTTACCTGTTTTTCAGCTTTTTTAGGGGGGATATCGAAATACCGGGCATACGTTAACAGGTTTCCGGCGCAGGTAAAGTCCGGGTCGAGATTGCTTTCCTGCGGGACGACACCAATCCTTAGCTTGATTTCGGCAGGGTTATTTTCCGGATCCATGCCAAACACGCTGAGCGTTCCCGATGTGCGGGGCGAGACGCACTCGATCATCCGCATGGTCGTCGTCTTTCCGGCACCGTTTGGCCCGAGAAAACCAAAGATTTCACCTTTTCTTACGCTGAACCGGATATGGCTGACCGCTTCAAGGTTGTTATATGTCTTTGTCAGGTCGTCAGCTTCGATAATGCCGGGCATATGCGGTTATTCCTCTTCTAGAATATACTTGCGCATCCATAAAATTCTCGTGATATAAAATATCACAAGCACACTGGAAGTAAAAAAGATCAGACCGGTGGTGATGCCACTTCACTTTTTATAAGCACAATGCCGGCGATAAGCACGGCAAGTAACGCCACTGTTGCAAACATCTGGAGTGCATCGATTGTTGCTACATTGAAGATCAGGATATGACGTACCATGCTCGTTAGACCGGCAATCAGGAGCGCCCGGACTTCGACGTGCTTTGTCCTGAAATATACCGTAACGGTTTCAAAGAGGACAATTATAGTAATTGTCAGGAGCAGGGAATAGATTACCTGGACAAGACCGTTCGTGAAATCGCGGGTAACTATCATCGAGATGATCTGCAACCCTGCATCGTAGACTGAGAACACCGCGATGATTGTCAGCATTGCTGCAACAATCAGGTACAGTGCCATTGGAATTAACGAGAAGAATTTGATGATAAATTCAAGGTTGGGCTGATCCGCCGGATTATTTGCAGAGGGCGACTTATCTGCCATAGGTTACTCTCCTTTTACGTATCAGATTCTTGATGGTACCTGATTAAAAAATATTGGGTTGATTCGCAGCTCTATGATTTTTTTGGATCCGGGCAAGAGCGCGGGATGCAGATTCCCGGACACCTTCGAATGGATCGTTTGTTGCATCGAAAAGAGGTCCGTTTGCCCTTTTATCTCCAAGGCTGCCAAGAACTTCTGCCGCGCCGGTCCTGATCCGGTCGTCCCGGTCCTTCAGGCAGCCCGTAAGCGGGATAACAGCCCGCCGGTCTTTCAGTCTGCCAAGCGCAGCAATTACGGATGCCCTGACATCGGGATCAGGATCTGCAAGAGCATGAATGAGATCCGGCACTACACGCTCATCATCCAGTCGCCCAAGCGCCTGTGCCGCTTCCCGGCGGACTGCCGGGTGGTCATCGGATAACGCCGTTATAAGCGGCTTTACTGCTGAAGTGTCACCTGATTTGCCAAGCCGGGCGGCCGCATCGCACCGGGTTTTTATTGCGGATGAACCGAGGCTCTCGATAAGCGGAGTAATGTCAGGCATAACCGGGACGTTTTATTACCACTTTCAGTGATCGCATTCAGCACCGGATTCGTATGCAGCGATCACCTTTTTTGCCATCTCCGGAGAAATCCGGTCATGGATAAGCCTGACGAGCGCTTCTGCATCTTCAACCGCAAGACAGCCAAGCCCTTCTTCACCGGTGAGAATTTTATCAATAATATAGGCAAGTTCATCATCAGACAGCCGGTTAATCCGTCCGATAAAATCCTCGGCGCTTTCTGCAAAATGGTTTGAAACCGGGGGCAGGATGGCATGGAACCGGTGTCCTGATCCGCCACAGGTCAAATCGTCGCATTCCGGTGCCAGTTTTTTCAATATTTCAATATCCTTTTCGGAAAGTTCTCGTGCCATAACAATCGTTTTTTTAGTTAGTCTTTTTGTTCATTTATATAAAAAGCCGGAAGTGCCCGGTACGGATAGTCCATTAAAACGGCTTCCGTGCCAGGTACGAACTCCCGTTTGTAAGAAAACAGGAATAATGAAGATCAGAAATATTTGTTGATCCAGTTTCTGATTTTCGCACCAATCCCCGTGCCGCTGCTGCTGGATGAGGATTTTTTCTGGGGGGACCGGGTCGGCGGGGGTTGTGGCCGTGTTGCCTGAATCGGCGGGGGGTGGGACACCGTCCTTCTCTGGACCGGTTCTGTACGTTGTGGAATGTCGCGGATCATGCTCTGGGGCTCTTCAGGAGCGGCTTCAAAACCCCATGAGAATCCGACCTTGTATGCATTCTCGTTCTCCCGGATCCAGTTTGCTGCCGCCATGTAACCCCGGTCTTCCGCCCGCTTGACTGTATCCTGCGTATCAAGCGTGAAATGGATCTCACGCTCGAGGGCGACCAGTTCTTCGTATACCTTGCTTGGTACCTTGATCTTCTCCCTGCTCATAATTCTTCACATAGGGTATGAAGGGATACGATATTTAATTCTTCCTCATAAAAATCGCAGACAAGCGTTAGATCCTGAAACCGGCTTATAATATTAGCATATAATGCCCCAAAATTTTTTCACAGAAAGTTGATACATTTCGCAGGAATAACAAAAGTACTGTGAGGTATTTGTCCTGTTAAAAATACCTTTTAGGAATCAGTTATGGCAACGGTTGTTTTTGTTGATGATGATTTCCGGCGGATGAGCCGGGCGGAAATGGGAAAACTTCAGAGACTGATTGCAGCAGGTAAATATGGAGTGCATAAATTCCTCGTTAAAGAGAAAGAGGTCAATGTGGAAATAAAAAAACAGGGTGATAAAATCCAGGTAAGGATTGTACGGGTGATGTAGAATCCAGAATTATCCGGAATTTTTTTATGAAATTTTTGATGTTAAAATCAAAATGCTTATTGCGCGCTGAATTTAACGATTAAAATACACGTTTTGGAATGGAGCGAGATGACAGAAAAAAAAGTGCAGTATTTTACCGATAAAGAAGAGGCGTTTGTCAATCTCCTTATTGGGATTGGGATAAGCAGGACTGTTGCAAAAGTACTTGTATATCTTGCAAATATTCCTGAAGCTACCTCCCGTGAAATTGAGCGGGGTGCAGATCTCAGGCAACCGGAAGTCAGTATTGCAATACAATACTTAAAAGAACAGGGCTGGATTGAAAGCAGGCTGAAAAAGACGGATTCTATTGGCCGGCCGCAGAATATCATCAGTCTCTCGCATCCCATTTCTGAGATCATTGACCGGATTCAGGTCGAAAAAGAAACCGAGATCCGTAAAAAAATTGCCCTCACCCGGAAAATCAAGGACTACGTCGGATAAAGTCCGGCATACCTGTATTTTTTTTATTACAGCACCCAAAAAAACAGGTTGCATTAAAATTATTATTATCTGAAAATATTGTTCAATCGGGATCCTCAAAAACACGGGACCTATGCGGCCGGACCCCATTTTAGCGGGATGAATTTTAACAGAGCCGGGAATATTATTGCATTTAATTGTTGCCGTGACAACTTTTATCCCACAATACAGCAGATGAATTCAGGTGCCAGAAACAACTGATGAGTATCGTCACAGGGAGATACCCCTTGGGGCCATGATATCAATTATCGACCGGACGCATTTTATTATTTTAAACGAACTGCTCCGGCCATTTGGAATATCCGCCGGCCAGTTCCCCTTCTTTATCAGTCTTATAAAAAAGCAGAATGTCATGCAGGAAACGCTTGCGCGACATTTCCATATAGACAAGGGAGCGGTCGCACGTGCGGTTAACAAACTGGTAGATGCAGGGTATGTGCAACGTATACCCGATCCAAACAACCGACGGGCGGTCAGGCTTTTTTTAACAGAAAAGGGTATAGAAATCTCACCGAAGATTGAGAAGATCGAGCAGGAATGGGAAGAGAAGATGTATTCCTGTATTCCCCAAAAAGATCGTTTACAGTTTTATTCGCTTATGCAAACGATGACGTATTCCTGCCTTCAGACTCTTGAAAAAACGGAGGGCACGTAACATGCCAGAATCCCTGGAGTCACCTTCTGGAACCCGACAACCAGATACAGATCGCACGACACTCGGTGTCGCCCTGCTGACCGGTGACCCAAAAAAAGCAATCCTCTCGCTGTCAGCCCCCATGATCGTTGTTATGCTCGTCATAGCGAGTTACAACCTTGTCAATGCAATCTGGGTAGCCGGCCTTGGATCTGATGCACTTGCCGCAGTAGGATTTGTGACACCACTCTTCATGGTGCTTATTGGACTGGGCAATGGTCTTGGCGCCGGGGCGACATCCTCAATTTCCCGAAAAATCGGGTCCAATGATCACGAGGGTGCAAACCGTGCTGCTGTCCATGCCCTTCTTATCACGCTTGTCATATCGGTGATCCTGACCGTTCCGCTTCTCCTGTTTGCCCGGCCAATGCTTCTGGCATTCGGCGCGGGTGAAACGATCGGCCTTGCTGTAGAGTATGGGCAAATCGTATTTTGTGCGACGGTCCTCATCCTTCTCACCAGCGTTCTTGCCGCAATACTCCGGGCAGAAGGTGACACCCGGCGGATCATGTATGTCATGAGCGGTTCAGCGGTGCTCAATATGGTTCTTGACCCGCTCCTGATTTATACCGCGGGCATGGGAATTGCCGGGGCCGCATGGGGCCTGATCATTTCCCAGACACTGGTATTTGTCGTCCTCGTGTACTGGTTCTGCATAAAAAAGGACACGTATATATCGCTCTCGCTGAAGGCATTTGTTGCCGACAAAAAGATCACGCGTGATATTCTTGGCGTGGGGCTGCCGGCAAGTACAGAATTTTTCATGATGTCCATCCTGGCCATCATCCTCAACCTGATGTTTGTTATTGTCGCAGGAACCGATGCAGTCGCGGTTTATACTGCCGGGTGGCGGGTCGTTATGTTTGCAATCGTCCCCATCATTGGTATTTCAACGGCGGTCATTCCGGTAACCGGGGCTGCTTATGGCGGCAGGCACTATGACAAATTACCCGTTATTCTTCGCTATTCAGTCCTGTTAGGTCTGGTCATATCGATATTTACAAGCATAATCACGTGGCTGTTCTCCCGGCAGATTGCGGTTGTTTTCACGTATTCCGCTGAAACAGCGTATCTTGCCCCGACTATTGCGTCATTCCTCGGGGTCATGTGTTTCTTCTACCTGTTCGTACCTCCCGGGATGATGTCGGTATCGATTTTCCAGGGTGTCGGGAGAGGGATGACATCGCTTACGCTCAATATCCTGCGAAACCTTGCGTTTATTGTCGTGTTCGCGTACGTGCTTGGGATTATCTTTGCGATGGGTGAAGTGGGGATATGGTGGGGGATTGTCCTTGGAGACATCCTCGGCAGCCTTGTGTCTTATGTATGGGTCCGGATATACATATCCCGGCTCCAGACCCTTGCATAACACTTTTCCCGTCAGGGACTTTTTAAAAACAGTTCCCGGATGACCAATTGTCGGATACAATAGTCCGTAATATAACGACCGTAATCCCGAGCGGTCTTGTTTAAAGGTGTGATTCCTGTTCTGCTGTGTACAGGAATACTTTTACCAGAACATATGCGATGACGACAGCTAAACAGAACAGACCAATAGCGATCAGGATCCGGTTCTCCGGGGGGATCACAAGGGAGATGTATTGGTGGTTGGCAAACATTTGTCCATCATCTGCCATGACAAAATATTGTTTGTCCTTTCCTACGTCTTTCCAAATAAAGATATTGATTATTCCAGGCCGGATATCACTGCAAATGTACATGCAGGGATCATCCAATATGATACCATAATTTTAGGACCCCGGGTTTCACGAAACATATAGTATTCTGGAAATCATTGATACAGATCAAAAAAGTCTTGGCATTTTAGTAGTCACAGGACAACACGCTGTAAAATAATGTGGTGTGAACCATGGCTGCATCAATAATTTCCCCGGAAATTTTTACGTATGTCATAGTGCCGATCCTCATATTTTTGGCACGTATCTGCGACATGAGTCTCGACACGATTCGCGTCATTTTCATGTCAAAAGGCATCAAGTACCTCCCGTCTTTTGTTGGCTTTTTTGAAGTGATTATCTGGCTGGTTGCAATAGGGCAGGTCATGAACAACCTGACAAATGTTGTCTGTTATATTGCATACGGCGCCGGTTTTGCAACCGGGACTTTTATCGGGATGGCCATCGAAGAGAAACTCTCTCTTGGACTTGCAAGCGTCCGTATTATCACAAAAGAAGACCCGACCACCCTGATGCAATACCTGAGATCCCACGATTACGGGGTGACGAGCATTAACGGGGAAGGAGGGAAAGGCCCGGTGAAGATGGTTTTTACCATCATCAAACGAAAAGATCTCCCGCATGTGGTCAGCATCATCAAGGAATTCCACCCAAAAGCGTTCTATGCCGTGGAGGAAGTAAAATCTGTTGCCGAAGGTGTGTTTCCCGAACGGAGGCTGCCCGGGATTTTCGGGTGGATCAGTTCGTTTGGGTTCCGCCGGGTGGGTAAGTAACCGTAAGTTTCCACATACTGGTATTTCCAGATTGCCGGAATGCCAAAGGCGTGATATAACCAGCAGTTTATTTTTCCGAGTCCCTGCACGAATGTATCAAAAGGAGACATGGATAACAGTCAATAAAGTAATCCGGAATAAACCACATGCGTTTAATAATTAAAATCATATATTGCCTGTAGGAATATCATAAGATTTTTCAGGGAATTGTCAGGAATGCCGACATAACCGGCAGTATGCAAAAACGTATTCTTTGGTATACTGACCCGGAGTCCCTGAAACGGTATTGAGGGGTATTGTCTGCCGGTGCAACCGGGAGTGGCTGAAAATCAGAGCGGGGGAATAATGACCAGAATGACAAAACCGGCACGTGCATGGCAAAAGAATAACACAAAGTACTGGGCTGACTGCTGGAATACGACAAATCCCCTGCCGGAAATAATGAACGAGGCAGAGTCTGTGGAATTCTGGAACAAACGTTCTGAAGACTTTGCAAAAAAGATAATATCCGCACAGAGCCGGAAAAATTGCCGGGAAAATATCAATTTCCTAAAAAAAGCCGGTGTCCGGATCAAGGGTGCAAAAATACTGGATATCGGTTGCGGGCCGGGCACCCTCTCGCTTCCCCTTGCCCGTGCGGGGGCAGAGGTCACATCCCTTGACATCTCGGCAGGGATGCTTGGGCACCTCAAAGAGACCGCAAAGAAAGAAGACCTGCCCATCAGGACGATTGAATGCTCGTGGTGGGACGCAGATATCGACAAGCTAAAACTGCGGGGGATGTTCGATTTAGTGATATGTTCAATGACCCCGGCGATAAAAGATACAAAAACGCTGGACCGGATGATCGCCTGTTCGCGGAAATATTGTTTCTATATCGGATCCCTGCCTAGTACCGGAAACGCGACAATCCGTGACCTTCCAAAAAGTATTATCGGAGGTTCCGGCCTTCGGCACTCACAAATGGGAATGATATACCCGTTTATGTACCTGTATCTCAAAGGATACCGGCCGGAAATTAAGATCAACAGCCGGAAATGGGAGGAGGAACTTGCATGGGACAAAGCTGCGGAACATGCTATTGATGTACTCAGTCACGAGCAGATGTGTAGTGCAGCCATGAAAAAAAGAATCAAAGACTATTTCAAAAAGGCTGCTACTGACGGGAAATACCTATTTAAAAACGAGATGTATCTTGCGCTGATGATCTGGCGGGTTGATACGTAAAAGGAAGCACGGATTTTTATTAAAAAATATGTCGGGATAATTCCCGGTTTTACATTTTCAGGTATTTCTTTCCGGCAGAGAATGCCTTCTCGATTTGCATACCCACACCGAAATAGGCAGACTGGGCGTAGGCAATTGGATTGATCTTTGTGATATCCGGTTTTCCCTCAGTTATGCAGGATGTATCGGCATGGATCTCGACAATTTCCCCGATGTACAGGAGGTGGCTTCCGCAGTCAACGGATTTGAAAAGTCTGCACTCGATATTGACCGGACATTCTTCAACAAGAGGCGCTGTCTTAAGCTTGCCATACGTTGTCTGGAATACCCCGGACTTGTCTGCCTGTGTTCCTGACACAATACCGCAGTAATCGGTTTCAATTACCTGCTGCACTGACGGTACATTCAGGCTGAAAGTCTTATTCTCCTCAATACCTCTGGCAGTATACCGCGACTTGTTGATCGCGACGCAGACCATTGGCGGCGCCATACAGGCAACCGTTGCCCACGCAGCGGTCATGTAGTTTGGTTTCCCCTGTACATTAGCCCCCACAAGCAGGGTGGGCATGACACTCATGTACGGCATCGGGCCGACTGTTACTTTCGCCATATAAATTACCCGATTCAGGTTCGCGAAGGAGGGTTTTAAGAGTATCTCTGCCGGTGGATGCACATCCCCGTTTGGTTAAGGACTAACCATTATGTGAAAAGGATATTGCAATCTGTCCGATTAAAAAAATGCCGGATAAAAACCGGTTATGAATTATCAGCGTCTGTGACAGGATTTTCCTGTACTATCTGTCGTAACAGCGTACGAAATTCCCCATCATGACGTGCGAGATTAAAGAATATACTCCTCATCGTTTCGGGCAGGCGTTCACTATTCATGTCATGGAACTGGCAGTAGAAGGCCAGCGCATCAATAATCACATAATCGCGGTTCTGGAATTTTTGTTTTGCAATAGTATCCAGTTTTTCGACCAGATCAGTGGGGACATTCAGCGAGACTGCGGTGTTATCCTGAGGCATAATTTGAACTGCTCATTTTGAGATTAATAATCTATTGCCGGGGATCCCCGGGTCGCCCGGGCTGATATATCAAATGGCCTGTCCCGTGAGGAACAACCGGTTGGCAGGTACGTCGGAATCACTATATCCAATAAATGATTTTTTGTATACAATGGATGATTCTGATAAGTATTTCGCGGAAGGTGTGGCCCTGTATGAGAAAGGGGATTTCCGAAGGGCTATTGCCGCATTTGACAAGTCCATAGCCCTTGATGGTGGAAGGGCCGAGGTCTGGAATAACCGGGGGCTCTGCCTGATCCAGACGGGGAAATATCAGGAAGCGCTCCAGTCTATCGATAAGGCCCTATCCCTCCATCCGGGATACAAAAATGCCCGGGAAGCTAAAAGAATCGTGCTTGACCTTATAAATGAACCGGGGGCCGAAGGCAGTGGAACGGCGCCTGCCGGGATTCCCGCGCAGGAGACCTCTGCGCCGTCAAAGAGGCCATCGAAGCTCTTTACGGTTACGATCATCCTGCTTTTTGTGATCGCCGTTGGCGGGATTCTTATGGTAAAGAATATTCAGAACACGGGCAGTCCGATCCCGCAGATCCTGCCTACGCCAACGACGGTTCCGATCACTGCCGTGCCGACCACGATCCCGACCCCCACTCCCACACCCGTACCGACACCGACGCCTAAAGCCATCCCGTCATCGGGAGTATGGGTGGAGGTTAACTATGCGCAATACTTTTCAGGTACGGTGGGAATCCCGGGTAACCTGCAGCAACTCTCCGGTTCAATGCAGGGGATGCCCAACACCGGGGACAGGTTTTATTCAATCCCCTCTAACAACGGTTTTATCACGGCATCCGTAAAGAAAAACGATGGATCAGGAAATCCCCTGACGGTTAACATCTATGTCGATGGCACGCTGGTTAAGTCTGCGTCGACCTCCGCGCCATTCGGGATTCTGGATGTTACTGTCACCATCCCGACGCCCGGAACCCCGTCTCTTGTCAATACCACAGATACTGAGATCCTTCCGGGAGCGGCCGGGGCTATTTCGGTATAGTTGCCCGGGCCCGCACCAGATATTTTTTTACTGTTTTTTCCGTGACGGGATTATCTTCGCTGTTAACCCGGCTCTGTGATGTCGTGTTTCATATCCATTTTTGCCGGTCCGGGCCGGCCGGAGGGAAGCACCCCCGGGTTAAAATAAATCAAGAGGGGGGGTCACCCCCCCTTGCGGGTCAAGGTGGGGAGGGGGGTACCCCCCTGTCTGCCCAGCACATGGGGTGGGGGTGGGCCCCCTGTTAAAGGACCAGAGGGGGAGGGGGTAGGGGGGTATGTACCTACCTTAGTTCTGTATCCGGGAGACCGGTTCACCGACGGAGGGATTCTCGTATAGTCCCGTCCGGGCGACCCTTGGGATGGGGGGGGTATACCCCCTCATGCGAGTCCGGGTGGGGAGGGGGGTACCCCCCTGTTAGCCCGGGACATGGGGTGGGGGTAGGCCCCCTGTTGAAGGACCGGATGGGGAGGGGGTAGGGGGGTCATATTTTTTTTAAAACGGGGTGACACCCTGGTTTTATTTCCGAAAGAATATGCAGACCGCTGGACAATTGGCTTATGTCTTGAAAAAATTGGATTTTACTTTCCCCTTTCGGTAGATTTTAACAAATACCGCAAACAGTTCGAAAAGGAGAAAGTGATAATTATCTATACCGTAAACAAGTTCGGCAGGTTATAATAGGATTTTTAGAAAATAGAAAACGAGTATACATGGAAAAGAATGGAGAAAGGCAAGACCCGGAAAAAAAGGAGGGTTTTGGTGGAGAGTATGATCTCGATTGTGGTTATGTATCCCCTATCAAAACAATGCGGGACCTCACCGTTGATAATCTGAAATCACTTGTGGTATCGAGCAGGTATATTCAAACACTCATTGTTCTTACAATCCTCGGTTTTTTCTTGCGGTTCTACCACCTTGGGTATAACTCCCTCTGGCTTGACGAAGCTTGTACTTACACCCTGTCTGTAAATTCGTTTACATATATCTGGCAAACGATGGCAACTGGAGAGATAAATCCTCCGCTTTTCTATTGGGCTGAACACATCATGCTGGTGTTTGGGAATAACGAGGTGATCCTGAGATTTATCCCGGCCCTTTTTGGGGTATTCACCATTCCGGTATTCTATCTTGTTGGAAAGGAATTTTTCGATAGGAATGTTGGTATAATTGCTGCAGCAGGTTGCACATTCTCATCATTTCTGATAAACTACTCGCAGGAAGCGCGGGCATATTCCATGGCGCTTTTTTTTATCGCTGTTGCTGTATTCTTTTTCTTTAAAGCCATTAATTCCGGTACCTTTGCGTACTGGGGAATTTTTGGAGTCTTTTCAGCGCTCGGGTTCTGGACACATTTTTACACGTTTGTGATAATAACTGCCCTGGTTCTTTATGCGTTAGTACTCTGGATCCCCCATGCCCGCACAGAAATAAAGAATCTAAAAATGCTTGTCGTTGGTATCTTTGTTTATATTTTTCTGTGTCTGCCCATGATTCTTAATGCTGTCCCTATTTTTATTCAGAGGACGGCATCGGAGCCCCATTTCGGTTTTCAAGGTTTGAATATAATCTCAAATACTTTTTATCAGATCTCCGGAGTCTACATTATTGGAGCAATTGTACTGGTTTCATTCTTTATCATGGGGATAATGCAGATATATGTAATTAATAAAAACAAAGGAATTTTTCTTATTCTCGTTACGGTTTTTACATTTGCGGTCAGCTGTATCCTATCATTTACGATGCCGATAGAACCGCGCTATATTATCTTTTTTAATCTCATTTTTTTTGTGGGTATCGCCTGCTCCTACAGAATATTTTCTGCCCTCTTCCGTCCTCCGATTGTGGTTTACGGCCTTATCGTATTTCTTTGCATTATCAGCATACCGGCACTGCCTGGCTATTATAATTACGGATATTCCCAAACCGATTGGAGAAACTTTAGTGGAATATTAGCGGAAAAAACCAATCCAAATGATGTGGTTGTGGCTGTGCCGGGATATACTGCCCAGCCTCTTGATTATTATTATTCATCCATAAAAGACGATACGCGGGAATGCGGTGCCACTACAAGCCAAGATCTCGAAAAGATTTATTCCCAAAAAGGGAACAGTTCGATATATTATATTGTTACCGAGGATATCCGTTCCGCAAATCCTAATGGGGATGCGATTACTTGGCTTAAAAACAACACTCACTACCTCGGTAAGTATACCTATATTTATTTATATGGTTCCCCATAATTTTTCATACTGATATTATATTGTATATAAAAAACGATTTTTCACCCCTTTATTGTGTTTTATCAGATAGTAAAATATTCCGGTTATCTGGTTTACACAATGATATGAAGTATTTAGAGAATTGAAACATCGGTGTTAAAGTGCTGCTAAGGGGATTCGAACCCCTGTCGCGAGCGTGAGAGGCTCGCATGATTGGCCGGTCTACACTATAGCAGCGTAATTGCCCAACAATATGGGCGATGGAGTTACTTAAAGTTTGTCAGACTGGTTGCCGCCCTTCAGGTGAAGGCCAGATGGTGGATATGGTCCGGAAAATTTCCGGTGAACCCGGATCATTCATTAAAAATCATTTTTCCTGTCGGTTGTGCCGGTTCCGGGATTTTCTTGAATTATTACCGGACCTCATCCGGCCGTTTCACAAATAACTATATCCCGAACATAAATCGATTAATATGAGAAATGGCTGGTAGTCTTGAAGAGCAGATAGCCGAGCTGGAAGCGGAGCTGACAAAAACTCCGTACAACAAGGCTACTTCCAAGCATATCGGGCGGGTTAAGGCGAAGATCGCAAAACTCCGCGACGAAGCGGTCAACCGTGCGATGAAATCCGGCGGTGGCGGTGAAGGTTACTCTGTCAAGAAGTCGGGCGATGCAACAGCCGTACTTGTCGGTTTCCCCTCCACCGGTAAAAGTACTCTCTTAAACAAGCTCACCGGTACTGATAGTGCTGTCGCCGCTTACGCGTTTACCACGCTCACCGTTGTGCCCGGTGCACTCGAACACAAGGGTGCGAAGATCCAGCTGCTTGATATTCCCGGACTTATCGCCGGCGCAGCCATGGGCAAAGGGCGCGGCAAGGAAGTCATCGGCGTCGTACGGGGCGCTGACATCATCATCATTCTCGTGGATGTCTTCAACGGCAAGCACGTGAATGTCCTTATCAAGGAGCTTTACGATGCGGGCATCCGTATCAATGTCCCCAAACCCGATATCACCATCAAGAAGACTTCCGTGGGGGGTGTCCGGCTCTCGGCCGTTGGGACGCTCGACCTTGACATCGAGGATGTCCGGTCGATCCTCTCCGAGAGCAAGATGATGAACGCGGAGGTGCTTATCCGTGGCAACGCGACGCAGGAAGATTTCATCGACGCGGTGCAGGGAAACCGTGTCTATGTGCCGGCCTTTATCGCGGTAAACAAAGTGGACCTGATAAACAAGGAAACCTACCATGAGATTGAGAAGGATATCAAGAACCGGTTCGGGACTACACCGATTATGATCTCCGCTCATTCCGGGTACCACATGGAGGAACTCAAGGACGCAATTTACGACTGCCTCGGGTTCATGCGTCTCTACTTAAAGCCTCAGAATGGCGAGGCCGATCTCGAAGAACCCCTGATCATCCGGACAGGGAGCACGGTCGAGACCGTCTGTACCAAGCTCCACCGGGACTTCGTGCGCCGGTTCCGGTATGCCCGGATCTGGGGGGATTCCGTGAAGCACGGCGGCCAAAGGGTTGGTCTTGGCCATAAACTCCTGGACGGGGACATCCTCACTATCATCATCGAGCACTAGGCCCGATCCCTGTTTTTTAAAACAATGCACCGTAACCGGGTCTTTTAAAAAAGAATGAGATAATCCGTAATTTTTTAATCCGGGGTTTCACGGTCATTTTTCGATGTGCCGATAATGTCCAGTAATACCTCAAGCGGCGCATCAGTCTTTATCCCTGTTCCGGAGAACTGCGTACGGCTTGCAGCATACCCGGCCAGCCGCAGCCGTTCAATGACGGTTTCTATCTGCGGCGGTGAAGTGGAAAGCGACTGGGCTAGCCGGTGGTAATCATAATGACTGGATACCGGGAGTTCCTCACGGCAGACTGCCAGTAGTTTTGCAAGTTCCTTTTTTGTACCGAGATCGGTTTCTGCAAGTTTCTCCTGCATCTCCCCAAGAACTTCATCGTTGAACAGTTTTCCAAGGTAAAGCGGTCCGATAGGATCAAGCGGTTTTTTACAGTGCGGGCAGGTGGCAGGAGCCGGGATCATACCCGGATGCTCTTCCCGGTAGGCACAGGAAGGGCACTGCATCACAAAACCGATCTGTGCAATTGTCCGGTCCGCCGCTTTTGGCCCCCGGGTCAGCCTGAGATTTAAGCGGACAAAGTGTTCACGGGCAAAGCAAAACAGCGGTTCGATGCCCCGGTCGTACTTCACCGTTTCCCGGACAACAAACCCGAGGAGAATACGGAGCCCCACTTCCCCGTGATAATCGGTGTTTTTCGGGAGGGCAAAGTATCTACGGATCCCCGCCCGGAGGTGCGCCCCGCAGAGTGGCGCGGTATCTGTCGCCGTCACGAGCAGGAACCTCCGAGAGCCCCGGATGCCAGCATCAATAAACGGTGCGGGCGTCCCGAACGGGTCAAGGTCGACAGCATCAAAGGACTGCTCAAAGAGCAGGGAACAGGCATCCCGGCATGTCACCGTAACCGGAAGCCCGGACCGTTCGGCATTCTGCCGGATGAGGGGGATTGCCTCCGGGTCCTTGTCGTTGATGGTGACCGGGATCCCGCATTCGTTTGCGACGCGGAGCCCCCGGACACCGGTTGCGCCCATTGCGTCAACGTAATCGGAAGGTTTGAGGACAGAAAGGAGAAGAACGGTCGCGTCACGGTTGATTTCCATGCGGCGGTTAAAAAAAACCGGGGCTGTACCGGGCGGGAACTGCTCCAGGTCATCCTGTACCGGGACAAGAAATGTGGTCTTTCCTTCTGTAGCCTCTATTATATCCATTGCGGGAAGATGTTGCAGCGCGCAAAACTTATACATATTCCCCTGCAATTGGTATGAGCAATGGGCGAGTGGCTTAGTCCGGATAGAGCGTTAGCCTCCTAAGCTAATGGTCGGGGGTTCAAATCCCCCCTCGCCCGTGAAATCTGTTTTACTGGCTGTTTTAAGGCAGGTTAATTACCAAACGGCCAGATACGTGATTGTACATGCACCCGGCAGGATTTTTCAATATTATCCGTCCCGCAAACTCGATTGTTGCCGGGCTTGCGGCAATTGTCGCGTACCTCATTGCCACCGGGACCATCGTGCCCGGTGTCATCCTGCTCATGGCTGTTGTTATTCTCGTTACTGCGGCCGGAAACGTGATTAACGATTATTACGATGCGGAGATCGACGCGATCAACCGCCCCAAACGTCCCATCCCGTCCGGCACAGTCACCCGGAACGCCGCGCTGGTATACGCCGGAGTCCTCTTTATACTGGGAATTATTACCAGTGTGTTCACATCGGCGCTCTGCCTTGTAATTGCCCTCTTTAATTCTGCCCTCCTTGTTGCCTACGCTGCCCGGTTAAAAAGCACGCCGTTTTTCGGGAACGCCGCAGTCTCCTTCCTTTCCGCAAGCATCTTCCTTTTCGGCGGAGCGTTTGCCGGTTGGGACGGGTTTGTGCATATGCTTCCGGTTGCTGCCATCACGTTCCTTGCGATGCTTGCCCGTGAACTCTTGAAGGATGCCGAGGATATCGAAGGAGACCGCGCCGGGGGTGCCGATACCCTGTCCATCCGGATTGGCGTGCGAAAGACCGCACTTCTCGCGTTTGTCTTCACCCTTGCAGCAATCGCGACAAGCGCCCTTCCGTTTTTCTGGTGGGGGGCATGGTATCTGGCTGGTATTGCCATTGTCGACGCCATAATTCTTGTCGCGGCATTCCGGGCGCTTGGCTGCACAGATTCGGCCCGGCTAAAAGAGGTCAGATCGACGACACTTCTCAAAATGGGGATGTTTGCCTCACTTGTGGTTTTTACGCTGTCCGCAGTCTTCCTGTGATTTTGCGGACTCTGGTGTGACAACAAACTATATGCACAAGGTCATGCCTCATCTACCTTGATAAAAACATGGCAGGCGTCATCCAGAAAGGCAGCACGTATTATGCACCAAAAGGGGCGTATTACGAAGGCAATGTCAGGATCGATGGCGACTTTATCGTGCCGGCCCGGACCCATTTCTGGGGTAAACTTGTGGTGACCGGCAGGCTTGAGCTGGGTATGAAGTCAAGTGTTGCTCTTGATATCGAATGCGGGAGCGCGATCATCGGGAGCCATGCCCGTGTCAAAGGCCCGCTTGTTGCAAAAGGAGATGTTACTCTTCTCGATCACTGCGCGATATATTCAGTAACCGCCGGTGGAAAAGTCATGATCCGTCCGGATGTCCATGTCGGTGACGTGACCAGCAGCGATGCCATCATTGTCCATGGCAAAATAAAGAGCGGGAAATTAACCGGCAAGAGCATGAAGGTTCTCGGGAATTGATGCCGGATCAAGGCCGAGTAGTGCCACATCGTAGACATCCTGCCAGTTGACGATCGTTTCAACGCACCCTTCCTTTAAGGTGACAACCCCCATCACCATCATGCTCATCTTGTCGGCCATATCGATGCCATCCTTTACTTCGCTTAAGCAACCGACACCGATGATTGCTTTCGGGCGGTATTTTTTGACCATCCTCTTGATAAAAGACGACCCTGGTACAATAAAGACCCGGTAACCCATTTTTTCAAGATTCTGTGCGGCTTCTCCAACAGTACATTGCCCGCAATTGACGCACTTTAACCCTTCCGGAGTCAGGTGGGCCGGGCACTTTGCAGATCTCAGGCACTGGGGGAAAAAGATTGCGCGATCCTTTACGGGAATCTTGGAGAAGGCATTCGCGCTCATTGTGTTGTGGAGCTGAATAAAAAATGCCAGCATCTCCTTGTCCTCAAGGCCGAGGAACCGGAAAAATGCCTTCATGTTCCCTTCAAAGAGCACGATACCCGCACGGATCAAGCTGGGGAAGTAGAGTCGGCGCTTTTTTATGGAGTACAGCGAGATGATGACCAGCACAAAGGAGACAAGGAGCCCGCCAAGGATGATGAGAATGGTGGCCTCTCCAATAAGGTAGATAAGGTGCTGCCAGGGAGTGAGATCAAGAGCCATGCGCCGTTATCCTTTTTATTGAACGTTATTTGACGCGGTGCGTGATAAGAGTGCGCTGAGATCAAGCGGCGGCCGGACCACGCCGCGTTCTGTTATGATTGCGCTGACGAGATCCATGGGTGTCGCATCAAATGCGTAGTTCTTTACCGGGACGCCGTCAGGAATCAGGGTGCGGTTCCCCACGACTGCAAGTTCCTCGCGCCCTCTTTCTTCAATGGTTACTTCCCTCTCTTTTCGTGTGGCATCAAACGTTGAGGTCGGCGCGGCGACATAGAACGGGATATTGTGGTGGCGGGCACATAATGCATGCATGTAGGTGCCGATTTTGTTAAAGACCGCGTCGCAGGTGATCCGGTCCGCCCCTACGATCACGGCATCAATTTTTCCGGAACGCATGATATGGGCGGCAGTCGAATCGGTAATTACCGTGACATCGATCCCATCACGGGCAAGTTCCCATGCGGTGAGGCGAGCCCCCTGGAGGAGCGGCCTTGTCTCGCAGGCAATTACCTTCACCGATTTTCCTGCCTCAACTGCCGACCGGATCACGCCAAGGGCAGTCCCCCATGAGGAACAGGCCAGTGCTCCCGCATTACAATGCGTGAGTATTGTGCAGTTGTCGGGAAGCAGTGCTGCGCCATAATCCCCGATAGCATGGCAGCACTGCGTATCTTCCGTGGCGATTGCAATTGCCTCAGTCAGGGTTGCAGTTCTGGCAGAGGCGGGATCCTTTGCCCCCTCTAAACGGGCGAGCACCCGGTCGACGCCCCAGCTGAGGTTTACCGCCGTCGGGCGGCTCTCCCGGATACGCCCGGCTTCTGATCGTACTGCTGCGACAAACGCATTAAACGATGTATCCGGACACGTGACCGCAGCAAGTGCAACACCATATCCACCGACAACCCCGAGCGCCGGTGCCCCCCGGATCTCCAGTCGTTTGATTGCGGTGATCAACCGGTCAACCGTGGTACATTCGTCAATGACATACTGCGCGGGAAGCAGCGTCTGGTCAATAAACCGGATGCCTTGGAGCGTCTCATCCCACCAGAGCGTAGCAGTTTCCTTCACTGGGATCGCGCCCTTGCAGCCTTTGCTTTTTTCACATCAATAAATGCCCGCATCGCAGCCGATTCCCCAGAGGCTACACTATCGGGTATATCTTTCGGGGCGATTGCCGCACCGGCAATATAAATCCCCGGCCTCATTGTTCCTGTCGTGTCCATCGCGTCATGAACAGATCGGATAAATCCGCTATCTTCAAGCGGAACGCCGAGTTTTCCTGCAAGTGCTGCGGTCGTATCGGTTGGCTGGATGCCCACCGAAAGCACGACAAGGCCGGGGCGGAGTGTCTGCACCTCCCCGGTCTCGGTGTTCTCTACCTGGAACCGGATACTTTTGTTGTTCTTATCAGCAAGTATGTCGGATGGCATCCCTTTAAGGAACCGGACCCCCAAAGCCCTGGCCCGCTCGTAATATTCCTCATACCCCTTGCCATAGGCACGGACATCCATGTACAGGATGGTTACATCAATCTCCCTGTGTTTCTCTTTTATGAGCATCGCGTTCTTAATTGCCTGCATGCAGCAAACGCATGAGCAGTATGGCTTTGAAACGGACATGTCCCGTGAGCCCACGCACTGGATAAAGACAATGCTGTCCGGTTCTTTCCCGTCGCTTAAACGCCGGATCTTCCCCCCGGTCGGGCCACCGGCGTTTATCATCCGCTCCAGTTCAAGGCTCGTGATAACATCGGGTACCTTCAGGTATCCGAACTGGGATTTCTTCTGTGCATCGAAAACCTCGTACCCGGTTGTGACAATAATGCTTGTTGCATCGATGACCGTCAGTTTGTCTGCATCTTCATGACGGATAGCCTGTGGCCCGCATGCATCGTAACAAAGCCCGCATTCGATACAGTGCTCCTTGTCTTTTACGACCTTGTCGGGAACTGCCTGCGGGTGGGGCTTGTAGATCGCTTTCCTGACACCGACACCGGCATCGAACCGGTTGTATACCTCAACAGGACAGATCTGGACGCAGTCGCCACAACCGGTGCAGGCTTCCATGTCGATATATCGCGGGTGCTCCCGGATAGTGACTTTAAAATGTCCTGCTTCACCTTCGACATTTTCCACTTCAGAAAGAGTATGAATCTGGATATTTTCGTGTCGCTGGACATCCACCATCTTTGGCGAGAGGATGCACATGGAGCAGTCGTTTGTCGGGAATGTCTTGTCGAGCTGTGCCATGTGGCCGCCAATGGTAGGCTCCTTTTCGATGAGGTGGACAACAATTCCGTGGTTTGCGAGGTCAAGCGCTGCCTGGATGCCGCTGACTCCGGCCCCGATAACGACAACGTCACCCATGGATATATTCACCGGCAAGCCTGACATAAGACTGCGCATTTTCGACGATATGTGCACGCTGTTTTGGCGTAGTCTCCTTGTGTACTTTCCCGGGGACACCAACCACAACCGACCCGGGCGGGATCTGCATGCTTTCCGTAACTACGGCTCCTGCCCCAATCAGGGAATCTTCGCCTACCACTGCACCGTTTAACACGATTGCACCCATGCCGACAAGCACCCGGTCTTTAACAGTACAGCCATGAAGGATCGCGCCATGCCCGACGGAGACATCGTTTCCGATCATGGCAGGGAACCCTTTGCTTGTGTGGACAACGCAATTATCCTGTATGTTTGACCGGTCGCCTATAGTGATCCGGTCCTTGTCGGCACGGAGGACTGCGCCAAACCAGATGCCGACATCTTTTCCGAAGGTGACGTTTCCCACAACCGTTGCATTTGGTGCGGCAAACAGAGGCATTCCAACGACATTCCCATCCATACCCATAATACCATAGGAACTTAACGTACAGACAGTATGAAGGTTATGGTAGGGGGCACTTTTGATCCGCTTCACGACGGCCATAAACGGCTCCTGACCCGGTCATTTGCCTTAGCAGGGCCTGACGGGAAGGTTGTAATCGGTCTCACTACCGATGAGTTTGCCAGCAGGAAAACGCACCCGATTCACCCGTTTGCAAAACGAAAGGCAGACCTTGAGAAGTTTATTTCCGACTATCTTTCCGTAAAATGTGAGGAAAAACAGTATGCGACTCATTGGGAGATCGAGCCGCTCAGCGACCGGTTCGGTTCAGCGCTCGATGCTGATTTCGATGCGATTGTTGTCTCTGAAGAGACACTCCCGGTTGCAGTGGAGATTAACAAGATGCGTCGCGAGAAAAAACTGCGGAAAGTGGACATCCACCAGATTACCTGTGTTCTCGCTGAAGACGGCCGCTGGATCTCGTCTACCCGGATTTGGCGTGGCGAAATTGATGTCCACGGTCACCTGATTTCATCAAAAAAACCTGAAAACTAATATTTTTGCGCCCTGTTGGAAGGCTGTTATTATTTGAGTCGGGCATAATTGTGTTTTGCCGGATTTTGGGCTGAATCCTGATATCAGCCCGAGATACTCATCCCAACCGGCTGCCCTCATATAATAAAACTGGTCAGATCTTTTGTGATAACCGAATCGCAGTAAAGACAGCGAAGGCCTTTACCATCGGGCAGCACTTCAAACCTGCTTTTAATGGGTTCGTTTGTACGGGAGATACAGCCGGGATTCGGGCACCTTACGCTCCCTGCGATCAGCGTGGGGATCTCAACACCCTGCTTTTCACAGACCTTGTAATTCCGGATAATATTGATGGTTGCACGGGGCGAAATCAGCGCAATCCGGTCGACCTCCTCTTTTGAGAGTTCCCGGTTCGAGATCTTGACGATATCCTTTTTGACCATATTCTGGCTTGGCACGTTTGTCGCAATGGATAGGGTTTCAGTTGTCGTCCCGACAATGCCAAGGATCTTGATCACGTTAAGCGCTTCGCCCCCGTCAATATGGTCGATTACGGTGCCGTTTTTGATCCTCCGTATTAGCAAACCCTCACTTTCATTGGAATCCATCTTTGGGGGTATGATATGTTTCATCTCATCACGTCCAGCAGCATGGCCATTCTCACCGGAACCCCGTTTTTCGACTGCTCGAAATACCGGGCATGCGGGGAGTCATCGAGACGGGGGTCGATCTCGTCCACCCGGGGGAGCGGGTGCAGGACGATCATGTGTTTTCTTGCCCCCAAAAGAAGTTCGGGAGTGATCCGGTAACTGGAAGCAACGTTGAAGTATGACGTTGAGTCCGGGAACCGTTCACGCTGGATCCGTGTGACATAAAGGACATCAACCTCGCGGATTACCTCTTCAATATCTGTATGGTTGATGATTTCCATCCCTTTTTCAGAAAGGTTCGCAGCGAGGGAGGGCGGGAGTTCAAGACCCGGGGGGGAAATCGTGTGGAGCCGGACACCATAGAGGGAAAGCGCGGAAGCAAGAGAGTGTGCCGTCCTCCCGTACCGGAGGTCCCCGACAAGCGCCACGTCAATGCCGTCAATCTTCATCGACTGGCGGATGGTATAAAGGTCAAGAAGCGTCTGGGACGGGTGCTGGCCGGCACCGTCACCGGCATTTATTACCGGGACTTTTGCAAATTCTGCAGCGAGTCGTGCAGCGCCTTCCTTTGGGTGGCGGATGACAATGGCATCCGCATACCCGCTCACCACCCTGATGGTATCGGCAAGGGTCTCACCCTTCGCCATTGAGCAGGCTTCGACACTGCTCACCGATATGGAAGTCCCGCCCAGGCGTGCCATCGCGGATTCAAATGACATCCGGGTTCTTGTACTTGGTTCAAAAAAGAGGACAGCAAGGATTTTGCCGTCGAGAGCATTTTTATTATATTTCATCATCTCGATCTGTTTTGCGTGATCCAGCAGGCGATCGATAGCGCTGCGATCAAAATCCCCTATTGATATTATGTGATGCATGGCAACACCTCCCCGCGTTAACTTCCTTTCAGGATAATATGCGCATTCTCACCTAATGTACCTATCTTCAGGATACGGCTTCTCCTAATTCAGATCCTGTAAGCGTCATGCTGTTGTATAGTACAAATATTATCTACAGGAATACTATTATCCAAGTGTTACTTAATCATCAATTATCAATTTATGAAAATTCGTTTATTTTTATAGGACGTGAAGAATGCAGATACCTATCGCGCGGCCGGTTATTGGCCAGGACGAAGTCGCGGCGGTGTCGGATGTACTTATGTCCGGCATGCTCGCTCAGGGTGACAAGGTTGCCGAATTCGAACAAAAGTTTGCCGGGTACTGTGGCACTGCGCAGGCAGTGGCAGTAAGCAATGGGACGACTGCACTTCATGCAGCGCTTCTTGCCGAGGGTATCGGTCCCGGTGACGAAGTTATAGTTCCCGCATTCTCGTTTATTGCGACCGCGACAGCTGTGTCGATGTGCGGTGCGAAGCCGGTCTTTGCCGATGTAGACGAACAAACGTTCAATATCCATCCCGATCAGGTAAAAGAACGCATCTCACCAAAGACCAAAGCCGTAATCGGCGTCCACCTTTTCGGCCAGCCGTTTGATGTTGATCCGGTAAAAGAGATTTGCGAAACGCACAACCTCAAGCTTATAGAGGATGCGGCACAGGCTCATGGTGCCATGTATCATGGCGTGAAGGTGGGTAATTTCGGCCAGTCCGGGTGTTTCTCGTTCTATGCAACAAAGAATATGATTACCGGTGAAGGCGGGATGGTCACGACAAATGACAAACAGACCGCAGACCGTCTCCGTCTCATTATCAACCATGGCCAGAGCGCAAAATACCTTCACACTGAGCTCGGGTATAATTACCGGATGACTGATATTGCCGCTGCCATTGGAATTGTCCAGCTTAAAAAACTGGACAAGTTTAACATGCGCCGGCGCAAGAACGCAGAATATTATACGGCAAATCTCGCGGCAAAGGGGCTTATCAAGCCAAAAGTGGCCGAAAACATCCAGCATGTGTACCACCAGTACGTGGTCCAGGTCACAAAGGATTTCCCGCTCTCCCGGAGCGCCCTGATGGACCTGTTAAAGGCAAAAGGAATCGGTTCGGCAGTCCACTACCCGATCCCAATCCACCGGCAGCCCCTGTATGCACCTGCTGCCGACCCCGATCCCTGCCCGGTGGCAACCCGGCTTTCCGATACGGTGCTTTCCCTCCCGGTGCACCCATCGCTTGACACAAAAGACCTGGCCTATATCTGCGAAGTCCTCAACCGGGTGAAATAACATGGATGTCGGCGTTATCGGTGTCGGGGCGATGGGTAAGAACCATGCCCGTATCTATTCCGAGCTGAAAAGTGTGGATCATTTTGGGATTTGCGATGTGAATATAAACGCTGCCGAGGCAATCGCAAAACAGCACGGTGCAACCGTTTATCCGACCATTGAAGAACTTCTTGCCCATGTAGATGCGGTAAGCGTCTGCGTGCCGACACAGTTCCATGCCGGGGTAGTTCGGAAGGTCTTTGCCGCAAAGAAAAATGTATTTATCGAAAAGCCGATCTGTGCGACGACTGCCGAAGCCCGCGACCTCATGACTGCCGCCCCGGAGGGGATTACGATCGGCGTTGGTCATATCGAGCGTTTCAACCCGATTGTTACCGAGATAAAAAAGATCGTCAGAAAACCCCTTTACATGGAATTAAAACGGCATAACCCCGCCTCCGCCCGTGTGACGGGAAGTTCCGTTGTAGAAGATCTGATGATCCACGATATCGATATTGTAGCAAACGTTTTTTTCCCAAACCCCTGCGGCATTCACTCTGTAGGAAATGACGACCTCTGTAGCGTACTCATGCAATGCGGCGGGGTGCCGGTGTCGCTTTCAGCGAGCCGCAAAGCCTCAAAAAAGATCCGGTTGTTCTATGTTGAGGATGAAGACTTCACGGTAGAAGGAGATTTCATGAGCCAGGAGGTCACAATTTACCGGAAGCCCGGCCAGTACCAGTTCGAGAACGAGCGGTATGTGCAGGAAAACATTATCGAGAAAGTAATGGTAAACAAGGTCGAGCCTTTAAAAGTGGAACTTTCAACCTTTATCGACTGTGCAAAGAACCGCATGCCATTCCCGGTAACTCCGGAGCAGGCAATCCGCAACCTTGAAGTGAGCGAACAGATCCGTGCCGGTTTCTCATCCGGGAACTGATAATGACGCTTGATGCATTAATACAAAAAAGGGGACCGATCCGGAACATCGGAGTTATCGGTATGGGGTATGTCGGCATCCCTGCTGCAGCGCTCTTTGCTGATTCCCCACGGTTCGCACACGTTTACGGGTTCCAGCGAGATTCTCCCTCATCGGGATACAAGATCGCGATGCTCAACCGGGGGGAAAGCCCCCTGAAAGGCGAAGAGCCGGGGCTTGAAGAACTCTTAAAAAAAGTGGTCGCGGCGGGAAAATTTGCCTGTACCTCCGATTTTTCGAAGATTGCTAACCTGGATGCAGTCACCCTCTCGATCCAGACCCCGTTTAAGAACAAAGATGATCTCATCCCCGATTTCTCGGCCTTAAACGAAGGTATCAAAAACGTCGGCCGCTACCTGAAACCCGGAATGCTTGTCGTTCTCGAATCCACGATCACACCGGGGACGACTATTGGCCCGGCGCGTGCCATGCTCGAACAGGAGTCCGGCCTTGTGGCAGGAACGGATTTTGCGCTTGCCCATGCCCCGGAGCGGGTGATGGTCGGCCGGCTGCTCAGGAATATCCGGGAACATGACCGGATCGTCGGCGGGATTGACCCGGTGAGTACTGCCCGTGCCACCGAACTCTACTCGCCAGTACTCACGATGGGTAAGGTAATTCCGATGAGCGCAACGGCTGCAGAGGTAACAAAAACCACGGAGAATACATTCCGCGACCTCCAGATCGCGGCGGCAAACGAACTGGCGCTCTACTGTGAGGCAATGGGTGTCAACTTCTATGATGTAAGGACCGGTGTTGACAGCCTCAAGGGTGAGGGAATTACCCGTGCGATACTCTGGCCCGGTGCCGGCGTTGGCGGGCATTGTCTTACAAAAGACACATACCATCTCGAACGCGGCGTCCAGCAGCTGGGAAAGGAGAATCTCGATTATCCCTCGGGAGAACGCTCCCTCTTTGTCCTTGCCCGCACCATCAACGATTTCATGCCCCGTCACATGGCGCGTCTTACGTTCGATGCGCTCAAACGGGCCGGCACAACGGTCAAAGGAGCAAAGATCGCGCTCCTCGGGTGGGCGTTCCTTGCAAATTCTGACGATACGAGAAACACGCCGTCAGAACCATACCGCGATGAGATGGTCGCAGCCGGAGCCACGGTTGCCATTCACGACCCGTTTGTGGAGCATGCCCCGGGCGTTACCCTCACACCCTCGTTTGAGGACACGGTCCGTGGTGCCGATGTTGTCGTTATCTTTGCCGGCCATCACCAGTACCGGTCTCTTGATGCAGCCCGGATAAAAGCGCTGACCGGAAAGAAGCACCCGGTTATCATAGATGGCCGGAATATTATCGACCCGGATGCCTGCATCAAAAACGGATTTATTTACAAAGGGATCGGGCGCGGGGACAAGAACGGGCATGCAATAAAAGAGTAAGAAAAATACCTTTTTCCCGGTCTCTTCTATTTTCTTGCTATCGTGATATACCCGGAATGGCTTACGCTTGTCGATGGCCGGGTGCCGCGCTTTGACCGGGTCATCTCCCGTTCAATGAGCTCGTGAGTATGGACTTCGGGGAACCGCGACTGTGCCGCATCGACAACAATTGCCATCTGCTCCAGAAAAGGCGTGTAGCATGCAAGGTAGCCTCCTGCCCGAAGGTGATCGTATGCGAATGCCACATGCTCTGCAGCGATTTGCATATCCAGATGGATCACATCAAAAGTGCCTTCAGCGGTGAGGACATCAGCTGCAATGGCTTCCACGTTGTCAAGTTTTGCTTCTTTGATATTTTTTGCCGCAAGAGCTGAGAAATCAGGCCTGACTTCGTATGTCTTCACATGGCTTGCGATCCCGCCAAAAAAGATCGTTGCAACCCCGCTGCCGGTGCCGGCATCGAGAACCTCGTCATTTTTGTTCATGCCGGTAAAGGCGATCACAAGCCCGATGTCTTTTGGAAGCATCGGTGCACCGGAACGCTTGCCGTGCACAAAAAAATCCGTTGGCCGGGGGATGCGAAGTACAAACTGCGCACCCATGTGTGTCGTAAACACGTCCCCGGCTGCCGCTCCGACAAGCGGTGCGAGATCGAGCTGGCCCTTGTCGGTCGATAGTGTGCCCGGACCTGCCCGGACAAAAAATTCCCTGCCTTCACCAACGAGAAGGACGCGGTCTCCTGCGTCGATCATGGCGAGGAGAGTTTTACAATCGCTTCGGCAATGTCGCCCTTTGTAGCAATCAGCGCTTCCTTTGCCTTTTCGGCCGGTACCTGCGCCTGTTCGGCAACCATTGCGATATCCTCTTCAGGGATCACAAGGGCAGCCTCTTCAAAATGCGGCTGGCCTGAGATCTGGTATGTCGTAACCCCCTGCATGGTCATTGCCGTTACTTCGGCCGGGCCGAATACCCAGTCGCCTTTTGGCGTCTTTATGACAATACTCTGGACGTCTTCAATCTGCTCGACCTGCATGCCGAGCTTCTTCATCATCGCCTTCATCTGGCGCGGATTGATATTTCCCGGAAGCATTCTTTTCACTCCCCTGCCGTACTCTTACCGCTACACCATAATTAAATGCAAGCATCTCTGCGCCTGAAAGGAGCGCAGCACCGCAGGCTATAAGCCGATCTCCGCCCGCGACTACCAGCACATCATCTCCCGCGCGGATTTGCGGGTCTGCTGCGACCACATGTTTTGCAAATGCATTCTTTCCCTTTGCAACAAACTCTGCGACGTCATCCCGGATTATAACCCGATATACGGGCGCAGGCAGGACTGCCTGAAGACGGCGCCCCCCCTCAATTCCAAGCGTGAGCCTGCCGTCAGAAGCCCGTACGGTTGCAAGACGCACGCCACCGTACAGGATCTGGCGGACACGTCCCGTCGTTGAAAGCAGAAACTCGCAGCCTTCGGGAAAGAGCCCGGTCCCTGCGAGGTTTCCGAACTGGTAATCAGCGATTGCCTGCACTCTCGCAAGCGAACTGTTCTTGGAGTATCCTGTTGACACGATTGACAAACTCCTGTTCAGCGGATTTTGGGATAAACGCTCCGGCCGCGATCTTGTGCCCTCCGCCGCCACCACCATATTCAGCTGAGGCCTCGCTTATCGCTTTCTGGAGATCGATCCCTTTTTCAAGCACCCGTTCCGTTGTGCGCATCGAAACCTTGGTGAGATTCTTGTCCTCCGGCACCTCGCACATGATAAGGATGGGTTTTTGAGCGTTGAGTTTCGAGAGCGCCATGCCGGCACCTATCCCGACAATGGTGTCCGGGAATTTTCCCCCTACATGGATATACTGGACGTTTTCAAGTTCCGTAACACCGGTTTCAATAATGTACTGGAGCAGGTTCCTGATAATCGCCCGGTGGTTCCCAAGCATATGCTCTGCTTCCCTGTACGCCATGCCCCGGTCGCCTTTGAGGATCGCGCTCCCGATGGCGGGCTTTGTCCACCGGCCGCAGGCATTAAGGAGCGTCGCATATTCCTGTGCATTCCTTAATGGGGTCCGTGGGATCTCGTCCGGGAACCGGTAGCTCTCGGCAAAGAGCCGTTCAATGCCTTCCCCGTTTGCGATGAGCTGTTCGGCAAGAGCGGATGTTATCGTGCGCCGGTCCTCATCGCAGAGTTCCTCCCAGACATACCAGCGCCCGTCGGATGTCTGCTGGGAAATCCCCAGTTTCCTTAAAAACTGCTTTGCACCATCGGGGTTATTACTGATTCCCTTGATAAACGGGTCGTCATTGTAGGCAAGCGAAAGATATACCGGGCGGGTGGCAGTACCGTAACAGTTGAGGTCTTTTTTACAGACCTTAACCGATTTGTGACGGATTCCATCTTCGACGATCAGCTCCCGGGCTGGGCCAACAAGGCCGCAGGTCTCCCTGGCCATCATATCACCGACATTGCCGATCACGGCAAGCTTTGCAAGGTCGAGGTTTGCATTATCCAACTGCTTTGCAATCAGGTAGGCAACACCGGCAGCGCTCATTTTCGTGTAGCCGTACGGGAGGCAGTTGACCTGCGGATAGGTAACCTCTCCTGGCTGGCTGACGTGGTGATCGACTATCAGCACGTCTTTCTCTTTCAGGCCCTTTCCGGCAAGGAGGTTTTGCTGGCCGGCGCCAAGGTCCGTAAATACCTTGAACGATGCATCGTCCGGTAACTGCGGCATCGTGAGCGGTTCAAGCTGCCGGACAAAAACGGAGCGGACGGGGATGCCATAACGGGCAATTGCCTGCGAAAGAATTGCTTCGGAGGAGATACCGTCCGCATCTATGTGGGAGATGATGGTAATCTCGTCTGCAGCCGTGATCATTTCGGTGGCGGCTTTTACATCATCACAGAAACCCATTGTCTATTATTTATAGAGTTCTTACAGATGAAGTGTTAGCATATGTCCGACCTCTTTGCCTGCGCTGAAGAGTTTCTTGAAGGTGGACTTATCATTCACGAGCGGATGCGTGCGGTGGATTTAAACGCGCAGACGCTTGGGGTGTCCGGTCTCCAGCTGATGGAGAGCGCGGGCAGGGCCCTTGCAGAATCCGTGCTTGCATTTCAGCCAAAGACGGTCCTTATCCTGTGTGGCCGGGGCAACAACGGCGGGGACGGTATGGTGGCGGCCCGGTATCTCCAGCGCGGTGTGGACACAACGGTCTGTTATCTTGATGCCGGAACCCGCAGTCCTTCCTGTGCCCGCCAGCTTACGGCACTCAGGGGATGCCGGGTAACCCTTCACCCGTTTGTTTCGACAGATGATCTCCGCGCGCTTTCATCACACTTCGACTCTGCGGATGTGATTGTCGATGCCCTGCTTGGTACTGGAGTTTCCGGTAAACCAAAGGAACCCCTTTCAACCTGTGTTGCGATGGCAAATGCCACGCGGGCAAAGATTATTGCAGCTGATATCCCGACGCCGGGCATGAGGGCAGACCGGATTTGCGCATTCCACCGGCCCAAGGTGACGGGATCTGTTGTTGCTGATATCGGCATTCCAATTGAAGCAGAAATCTGTACCGGGCCCGGGGATCTTACTCTCATTCCGGTGCGTAGGAAAAACAGTCATAAGGGTGCCGGGGGTGAGGTGCTTGTGATCGGGGGCGGGCCGTACCAGGGCGCACCGTATCTTGCCGGTATCGGGGCACTCCGGGCCGGTGCCGATATTGTCAGGATCGCGTCGCCGGTGTTTGAACCGGTGCCGGACCTGATTTATGAGCGTCTCGAAGGTAACCGGATATCCGGGGAACACCTGGAACGGCTCACGGGTCTTGCAGACCGTGCGGATGTGGTTGTCTGCGGGAACGGGCTTGGAACGGAAAGCCATGAAGTTGTCCTTGCAGTCGCCCCGCACTGCAAAAAAGCGGTTTTCGATGCCGATGCCCTCCGGATTCCGCTTCCAAAAGCCGCAGGGGAAACCGTGTACACTCCACATGCAGGGGAATTTGAGCGGATCTCCGGCATCCGGCTATCAGATGACGCAATGGATGTGTGCGGTCGGGCGCGGATGGCCCGTGCTGCGGCAGCAAAGTCTGGCGGCACCATCCTTCTTAAAGGGCCTGTGGATATTATTACAGATGGCAAGAGGGTCCGGTTCAACCGGACCGGTGATCCCGCGATGAGTGTTGGCGGTACCGGTGACGTCCTTGCTGGTGTGTGTGGTGCGCTTCTTTGTCACCTGCCTGCATTTGAGGCATCCTGTATCGCGGCCTATGCTGTCGGGAGAGCCGGGGAATGCGTGGCTGCTGAGCGCGGAGAGGGAATGCTCGCGTCAGACCTTGCAGGCAGGATCCCGAAGGAATTGTTCAGGAGTGAGAAAAAAAATGGTTGAGTTTACCCATATTTCAGAAGGCAGGGCACAGATGGTGGATATCAGCGCGAAGTCAGACGTCGTGCGCGAAGCGGTGGCAACCGGGAGGATCTACCTGAGACCGGCAACCCTTACGGCAATCCGGGAGGGTACTGTAGTCAAGGGAAATGTCCTTGCCACGGCACGGGTTGCAGCTACTCTCGCGGTAAAGGATACACCCCGGATCATCCCGATGTGCCACACGATCCTGCTTGGCGCTATCAGCGTTGACTTTACTGAAGGTGATGGGTTCATCGAAGCGGTTGTTAAAACAAAGTCAACCGGAAAGACCGGGGTCGAGATGGAAGCCTTGACCGGTGTCTCTGTTGCGCTCCTTACAATCTGGGACATGGTCAAGTCCGCAGAAAAGGATGAGAACGGCCAGTACCCGGTCACCCGTATCGAAGGAATACGGGTCGTAGAAAAACGCAAAGGGACATCGCCTGCTGTGTAAGAATAAAACCCGATCCCCACAAATCTCTCCGCATTTGCCTTTATGGGTGCCCGCGTACTTTAATATCCCTCCCGGTCTATTTTATAAGAATACGGGATTCGTCCCGTTCCAAAGGAATGTAGCCTTATTTGGCCGAACCTTGAGGTGTTATAACACATGGTAAAATCGATGTATGCGTATGTCAGGGACGCATGGTCAAGACCTGACAAGTCTGATGTAAAAGCCCTGCTCTGGGACCGGATGCAGGTGTGGCGCAAAGAGGGCAGCGTTGTCCGTCTTGAGCACCCGACCCGTATCGACCGCGCCCGCTCGCTCGGGTACAAGGCAAAGCAGGGGATTGCAGTTGTCCGTGTTCAGATCCGCCGCGGAGGCCGCCGGACATTCAGGTTTATCCGGGCTCGCCGGTCTGCACGCATGGGCAAGAACCGCCTCACTCCCGGTAAGAGTCTCCAGCGGATCGCGGAAGAACGCGCATCCCGCAAGTACCCGAACATGGAAGTGCTTAACTCCTACTGGGTTGGACAGGACGGCAAGCGGAAATATTACGAGGTTATTCTCGTTGACGGCCACCACCCCTCGATCCAGAGCGACAAGAATCTTGCATGGATGGCCCAGCCCACTCACCGCGGCCGTGCCGAACGCGGCAAGACCTCTGCCGGGCGCAAGGGACGTGGCATGAGGACTCGTGGAAAGGGTACCGAAAAGACCCGCCCGAGCATCCGCTCCCATGCAAACCAGGGCAAATAATCTTTATCCTTTTTTCCCGCAATTGTATCTTCATGAAGATCACCGATGCCTGTGTTTATCCGTATCCTCTCGGTGATTCGTCTGTCCGCCGCCTTGCGCTGGAAGCGCGAACACTTGGGTATGACAGCATTGTCGCAGCAGACTCGCCGGCTCTTGAGTTACCCGGCATTTCTGTAGTTCCGGGACTGTTCCTTTCTGGTGTCCCGGCAAAGGATGTCCAGAGCCGGGCAAAAAAGAGCAGGGGCTCCGGTACTGTTGTTGCGGTGCAGATTGGGGACAACGGGTTCAACCGGGCCGTTGCCGGGACAAACGGTGTTCATATCATCCGGGGTATCCATGCCGCTGACAAACGTGCGTTCGATCACGTGACGGCAAAGATTGCCGCGGATAACAATACGGCTCTTGATATCGACCTGTCGATCCTTATCTGTGGACGGGGACATCTCCGGCAGAAAGCGATCCACCGGTATCTTGACCTGATGATCCTGCGCAGCAGGTTCGAATTCCCGCTCACGATCTCATCGTCTTCGCAGTCTGTTCTTGGAATGCGGGCGGTGCGTGAAGTGACCGGACTCTGTTCTCTTTTTGGCATGGATGAAACAGATGTGCAGATGGCCCTTGCCGGGGTTGGCCGGGTAACCGAACCGGGCGAGAGTATCGTGAAGGTGATCAAATGACCGTACGCCCGCCAACACTCCGGGAAAAAAAGCGGTATATCCTCGCCCGCATTGACCCGGCAGGGATAACGGTTGATGCAAAAGACCTCTATTACGCGGTATACGAAGCGGTGGTATCACTTTTCGGTGACGTTACAGCCGCAGCGATGCAGCCATCGGTACTTGCGATCGAGAAGGGGTATGTGCTCCTGCGATGTATACGGGGATCCGAACGGGAGTTTGCCATCGCGCTCTCGACATTGTACGGTTGCCGTGAGAGCACTATCACCCTCCGGGTGATTGCGGTTTCAGGAACAATCGAAAGTTTAAGAGAACGGATCGCAACACTTGTTCCGGGCCAGGCACCCGAAATCACAGGGCAGGAAACTGCACCGGGGCCGGAAGGTTCAGCCGGTACCGGTGCAATTGAGTACCGGTTTGGCACAATGCCGGTCGAGCCCGTTGCAACGTCCGGTCATAAGATTGATGTCATTGAAAAGGGATTTAAAAATACACGCCGATTGTTCTTAACAATAGAAGATCTGGAGAAAATACATGCAACCACAATACCAGATGGGTTATGATCGGGCGATCACAGTTTTTTCGCCTGATGGCAGACTTTACCAGGTAGAATACGCCCGGGAAGCAGTAAAGCGGGGCACAACGGCAGTTGGTATCAAGTCCCAGGACGGGATTGTCCTCATTGTCGACAAGCGTGTCAGTTCCAAGCTGCTTGAAGCATCCTCAATCGAGAAGATCTTCCGTATAGACGATCATATCGGGGTTGCATCATCCGGCCTTGTCGGGGATGCACGTGCCCTTGTTGACCGGGCACGGATCGAATGCCAGATCAACCGGGTCTCCTACGATGAGAAGATTGAGGTTGAGGCGCTGGCAAAGAAGCTCTGCGACCACATGCAGACCCTTACCCAGTATGGCGGTATCCGCCCGTATGGCACCGCGCTTCTGATTGCAGGTGTCAGCGATGGCGAGTGCCGGCTCTTTGAAACAGACCCTTCCGGTACCTTGCTTGAGTACAAGGCAACGGGTATCGGTATTGGCAGGCCGGCAGTAATGAAGGTCTTTGAAGAGGAATACACACCGGATCTTTCCATTAAGGACGCGATCCTCCTCGGCCTCAAGGCACTGCATTCGGCAACAGAAGGCAAATTCGATGTAGACACCGTAGAGATTGGCATCATTGAACGCAAAGATGCGGTGTTTAAGAAGATGTCAAAGGAAGAAGTTGCATCGTACGTCGAACAGTTCAAACAGTGATCCGGTATGATCTCTCTTGAGAACGCGGTGGTAGCCCGTCTTGAAAGTTATGGTGAACGGTTCGAAATCCTTGTAGAACCCCATCTTGCGGCCCGCGTACGTCAGGGTGAATCAATAAATATCGAAGACGTCGTGGCTGCCTTAAATGTATTCGGAAATGCATCACGGGGAACCCGGGCTTCCGATGAAGCACTTGAAAAAGTATTTCATACGACCGACTTTGCAACGATTGCAAAGAAGATTATCGAAAAAGGCGAAATTCACCTCACTGCCGACCAGCGCAAAGAGATGACGGAAGAAAAGCGCCGTCAGGTAATCACGTTTATCGCCCGGAACTCGATCAATCCCCAGACCGGTCACCCGCACCCGCCGCAGCGGATTGCCATGGCAATGGAAGAGGCCCGCGTCAATATCGATCCGTTCAAGCATGTCGATGAACAGGTCAAAGAAACAGTAAAGGCGCTGCGCCCGATTCTTCCCATCCGGTTCGAAGAACTCCGTCTTGCCGTGAGGATCCCGCCTGATTTTGCGGCCCGCGCATACGGCGACATCGCAGCTGCGTGCACAATGGAAAAAGACGAGTGGCAGAAGGACGGGTCCTGGGTATGCGTCGTCCGGATCCCGGCTGGCATTCAGGGCGAATTTTACGATCTGATAAACAAATTAACCAAAGGCGAAGGCCAGGTTAAGGTTCTCAATCAAGTATATTAGTTACGAGGACAAATATAGAAAGTCAATTCGGTGGATACCAATCATGGCAAGCTCGGAAAAAACAGCAAAAGGAAAAGTAACCGGTACGGCAGGGCGTTTTGGCTGCAGGTATGGAAGATTTGTGCGCAAGCGTGTCGCAGAGATGGAAAAGATCTCAAAGGCAGATCACCGCTGCCCGAAGTGTGACACAATGTCAGTGCAGAGGAAAGGCACTGGTATCTGGGAATGCCGGAAGTGCGGGTACAAGTTCGCCGGTGGTGCTTACCAGCCCGAGACCCCAACCCTGCGTGTAGCTCTCCGCGCGATTGACCGGACCAGTGTCGTTGAAGAAAAGACCCAGTAAGTCGGGATTTTCTCTATGGCAAGTACCTACAAGTGCGCCCGGTGCAAACAGAAAGTGGAGATCGACGTTAACGTCCGATGTCCCTACTGCGGTCATCGCATCCTCTTTAAGGAACGCGGTGCAGCGATAAAAGAGCTGAAAGCCAGGTAACGTTACCGGTAAAACCGGAGCCGGAAGAACCGGCAGTTCCCTTTTTTATCATGGTTTTTCAAATATACCCTGCGAGGTTATCCTTTGGTAAAGCATGAAGCCCTGTTCCGGTTTACGACCGATCATGCGGACCAGATCTACCGGGCGCTTCTTCCCGAGTTGCAGGAAGACGTGAACCCGCGATCGGCGACCCAGTGCTGGGTCGAAGGAAGGGATACGCTGGTGCTTCATATCGAAGCGCAGGATCTTGCAGCACTGCGTGCGGCGCTCAATATGTTCCTGCGGTTGATCAACGTTGCCGATGAGATGCAGAACATTCCCTGATACTTTTTTAGCAGGGGTTATGACCAGCGACTCTCCGGAAAATGACTGCCTTTTGGCGAGCTAATGCGGAATCATTTTTATCGCTGGCGAAAGAAACTTGATACGGAAGAGACGATTATGCAGAACATTTCCCCAAAAGTCCAGAACCAGTTTGCAATGCTCCAGCAGATTCAGCAGCAGCTCCAGACGATACTTTCCCAGAAAACCCAGTACGAAATGGCAGTGCGCGAGGCCAAGCGTGCCGGGGAAGAGGTTGCTGACGCAGCCGATGACACGCCAATGTACATGAGTATCGGCACAGTCATGGTGCAGAAGAAGAAGGACTACGTCACCCAGAAACTTAACGAAAAAGTCGAGACACTCGAGCTCAGGATCAAGTCCTTAGAGAAACAGGAAAAAATGCTTCAGGGCAAGTTCGAGCAGCTCCAGGGCCAGATCAAATCAGCACTTGAGGGCAAGAGCGCCCCGAATGCCGCATAATCCTTTTTTCGTCGGTTGTGAACAATCGAAAATCTGTCGTTACTGGTTACGGCGTTGTTACAGGTTATCTTTGCCAGCATTATTTTTAGCAACCTGCGGTCTGATCCGGTTAAAAAAGAGTGAAATTAGTTCCTGCTTGTCAGGTTGATCGCGTTTACCAGTGCATCCACTGATGCGAGCACAATGTCATCACCGCTTCCGCTTGCGTCGTATACCCGTCCGCGTTCGTCCTCGACAGCTATGGTGACCCGGCATATCGCATCCGAACCGCCACTGATAGCCTCAATGTTGAACTCGGTCAACTGAATACGGGAGGGGATGATCCCCACGATTGCCTTGAGCGCTGCATCGACAGGACCGTTCCCGACACTGGAATAAACATGTTCTGTGCCGTTTACGAGCGCTTTTACGCTTGCTGTCGGGATAACATGGTTACCTGTCATGATCGCAATATCCTCAAGCTGGAACACTTTTTCCCCGGCTTTTATGCCCATGACACTATCAGCAATCTCGTAGAGATCGGCATCAGTCACCCGTTTGCCCTTGTTTGCGATCACTTTCACGCGCCCGACAATTGTATCAAGCTGTGTGTCATCCGGCTGGAGATGGACATCGGCAAGCATCTGGCGCACCGCGTGTCTTCCCACGTGTTTTCCAAGCGTTAGCTTCCGCCGGTGCCCGACCATCTCCGGAGTCATGATACCCGGTTCAAATGTCGCGGAGCACTTCAGCACGCCCTGTGTATGGATGCCACTCTCGTGCGAGAACACGTTCTCGCCAACAACCGGCTGGGTCGGGGCAATACTGATGCCGGAGAACCGTGAAACCAGCCGCGAGGTTTCCACAAGCATCTCTTTTTTAATCCCGGTATGGATGCCGTAGATCGATTCCATGATCATGACGGTCTGCGCGAGATCAGCGTTCCCTGCCCGTTCACCGAGGCCATTTATGGTCACCTGCACCTGCGAGGCGCCGGCTTCAACGGCAGCGATTGTGTTTGCCACGGCGAGACCGAAGTCGTTATGGCAGTGGACATCAAGCGGGCAGTCAACCTCGCTGACTAGCCGGCCCATCAGGGCTTTCATTCCTGACGGTGAGATGACCCCGACGGTGTCCGGGATGTTGATAATCGTTGCCCCGGCCTGTGCCGCGGTGCGGCAGACCTCGACAAGATAATCAGGATCTGTCCGCGTCGCATCCATGGGCGAGAACATGCACTTGTTGACATGCCCCCGGATATACCGGATGATCTCGTCCGTGATCCCGAGCACCTGCTCCCGGCTCTTGTTGATGGTGTTCTCCCGTTGGATATCCGATGTCGGGATGAATACGTGGACCATGTCGACATCACAATCGATGGCGGCATCAACATCAGCTTTAACCGAACGGGCGAGTCCGCAGATGTTTGTATCAAGATCGAGTTTCCTGATAGCAGAAACCGTCTCTTTCTCGGCGGCTGATGATGCAGGGAACCCTGCCTCAATCGTATGGACACCGATAGATGAGAGCTGACGTGCGATCTCAATTTTCTGTTCAAATGTGAAGGCAATCCCCGGGGTTTGTTCCCCGTCACGGAGTGTCGTATCAAAAACGGTCACGTCTTCATGCGCACGGCTGTCCGTGAAGAAGACGATCCCCCGCAAAATCCTTGCGAGCCATGAATATCCATTGGCCTTGGAATTATATAAATAAACCCTGCACCAGACGCGCTTTTTGTCTGTTTTTACCCCTAAAAAAATAGCAATCTTACGATACGTTTAATAGGAAACTATCCCTACATTATTAGGCAGAGTGCCCCGCCTTAACTCAGCCTGGTAGAGTGCGCGGCTGTAGTATGGTTTGCCGAATTCGGCAACTGCGCGGCTACCGCGATGTCCCCGGTCCGAATCCGGGAGGCGGGATATCTGTAAACGTGCCCAGGTAGTGTAGCGGCCTATCATGTTTGCCTGTCACGCAAACGACTCGGATTCGAATTCCGACCTGGGCGTTCTTTATTTCTTATTTTAGTGCCAATCTGAAATTTTTCCTTTTACACTGGAGTATACAGACCTGCAATGTGGATTTTTTGCCAATCGGTTTTTCTGATTCAGTGACCATAATACGTTTAAGTGCATTTTGGGGCGCGATTTGAGAACAGGGCTTTAAATGCAAACCTTTTATCTTATAAGAAAGCCATTACGGATTCTCGAAAAAATTAATCTGTTTGTTTATCCGCGACGGGTCATATTCCCTCAGGAGTCCAAGGCAGTGTAAAGACCTCTATTATAATTATCATACGATAACGTTGTGCTGCTACAAGGACTGCTGCACCAGCCCGGCTTATATGGTATAGCTGGTGCCCGACAATCGTTTTAATTTAAATGCGGGATGAGGACAGGCTTGAACATTCCAGCCAGTTCTATCAGAATATTAAAAACAAAGTCCCAATCACAAACGAATAATCTTGAGGAGAGTACGGCCCATTTATCTAATAAAAACCGGGACCCCCCCTACCCCCCCGCCCAGTGATCCCTCAGGAGGGGGTATACCCCCTCCCCCCTTGTCCGCGAAGGAGGGGGGTATCCCCCCCTACATTATTTTTTAAAACCGTAGCAACCCCCTATGCCCCGGCCCGGAAAAACCCGGGATTTTTACATGGTTTACGTCGGGACTGTTCGGGTCTTTTGACCCGCGAAAGATCGTAAACCCACGGTATCCCCCACCCCCTCATGACCCGGCAGAGGGGGCCTACCCCCCTACCCAGTGATCCCTCAGGAGGGGGTATACCCCCTCCCCCCTTGTCCGCGAAGGAGGGGTGACCCCCATCAGGATCATTTTGGAAACAGGGGTAAAGGGAGGCAACAGCTTATACTGCTAATAACTGGTGAGGCGCATAATCAGTTCCGGCTGTTGCCGGTAAGCCGCAAAACCGAAAATGCAGGTCCCCCGCACTCTATTGACACGTGTAGTTTTTAATGGGAAAAGGCGGAATCGGCAAAAAAAGAATTTGGATTATACAAAGACCGAGAAGTCGTTCTTGATGGCGATGGCATCGATAATGGGTTTCATCGTTGCTTCGGGAATCCCGAACTTATCCATGTACATCTGGAGCATCGTCTTCTCTTCTCCGGCAAGAACGCCGTCAGCCATCGCAAGATCGCAGAGAACTGCAAGGGTTGCGATTTTCTGCTTCTCGTCAAGTTTCTTTGCGACAAGATCGATGACACCGGGGAACTTGTTCTCCTTTAATACCTGCATTGCAGTCTCAATGGCCTTCCTGTCGCCACGAACAATCTTTGCAAGGTCGTTTAATTCAGCTTCATCGATGACTCCGTCCGCTGCAACAATGGTTATGGCGGACAGGACAAGCGCTGACTTCGGGGTCAGTTCTGCCGGTTTTCCGGATAATCTGTCAAATAATCCCATAATTCACCTCATTAAACTAACCCACTATTTAGCACATGAAGGTAATTGATTTTTCCCCCGTTTCATCCGGTCTAGTATCCTGCACTCAAAGGAAGGTATACTGGTGTCACAGTACTGGTTTTAATTAAAACGATCAAGACCGTCTGGAATTAATATATGTATTGTCACGAATGCCGAACGCAAAAAATGTCAAATTATATCCGGGTATTCCGGGCCTGCCGGTATCGACTGGAATCAAATCCTGTCCATTAATAACCCATAAACAAAAAAAAATTAGCCATTGTCATCTTCCAAAAGTCCTGAAACGGCCGCATCGCAATCAATTGGCATAATCCTGATGCTTACGGTCACTATAATACTTGCAGCACTTGTCCTGCTCCTGATGGTCCAGTTACCCTACCAGTACGAAGAGTCAGTCCCTGCAATATTTAAAATTACCAAAATCCGCCATGAGAATGATAGTGGCAGAATGACCTATGACAGCCGGATGGTGGTCGGAAATACCGGCAATACCGGATATCAGAACATGAATCTATATGCCCTGACCTACCGGAACGAGGAACTCCTTGCAAGTACCATCAAAACCGTGAACGGGCATGATTTCATTTCCACCCATCACTACAAAATCCAGAACCTTGGTGGTGCAGGATCATGTGGCGCAACATGGGACCCTGGGGAACTCATCTACATCGATTACACTGACAGGACTTTCCATCCGGGTGATGTCGTGACATTTGAAGTCTACGATGTGGTGACTGACAAGATCATCTCGCGTCACACGTATACTGCCTGAAATAAATTAAGAAAAATGACAGGAAACCGGTATTAATCGTTAAGCCGCTTAAATACGCCTTTTTTTACTTTCAGGATATTGCACTCCGGGCAGCGCCAGGTGTCAGGCAATTCCTCGAACGGGACACCCGGAAGGATACCTCCCTTCTTGTCGCCTTTTGCAGGATCGTAGACATAATTGCATTCAAGACAAACCCATCGGGCGAGTTTTACCGTCTGTTGAGTCATGAGCGGACCTCGTCTTTTTTATCCATCGACCTTTCCAGTTATGAATTCTCCTGTAGTGGCATTATGCAAAAAATTATGATTTTAATATACTATCCGGCTCATATTTAACAAAACCATGGACCGCCCGTGCAGAGAGACGTGCAACGCGCAGCGGTTCCGGGATCTTACCCTGGCAGGTAAATGCCGTACAGAGCCGGCCGGCATCAGCAGGATCAATGCCCCAGCTGCGGAGATAAACGATCTGCCCGGAAGGAAGGGTATACGGCATGCGATCTCCAAGGCGGAGGTATGCATCCATCCGTTCGATATCCCCGGGAAAATGGTGCCGGATGTCTGCCAGCAGGCCTTCTGAATTTTCGTATGTCACGCAGATGACCGGAAGGCGGGTCCTGTCCTGCACCTTTTGCGGGTCAATAATATTGAAAAATGCAATTACTCCCCCAGACAGGAGTATGAAATTGATATCACTACGGTTAAGATCCCCGACAATTTTAAGGACTGCATCGGTCCCGTCCATACCGGCAACTGTCACGCGGGAGAAGGCAAACCCGTCGATAATGAGATCTTTGCGCATGACAACCCCGGCAAGGGTCGAGTAAGCCCTCCCGGAATAACTCTCCGCAATGCCAAGTGCCCGAAGACCTTTTTTCGGGATGTGCATAGAAGCACCTATTGCTTACAGCTTGTTAAACATAATCCTCTCTTCTGCCCGAAAATTATGATTAACCAAACATACGGCATAGAAGCACTTATGATAACGGATAAAAAATACTATACCAATGAAAATCAACAAAGATGAGGTCTGTATCCTTATCCCTACCTTAAATGAGAGCCTGACAATCGGCCCGGTCGTTAAAGAATTCCGGGACCTCGGGTACTCCCATATACTTGTCATGGATGGCAAGAGTACCGACAATACCGTTAAAAATGCACGTGATGCCGGTGCGGTGGTTAAGACCCAGTCCGGAAAAGGGAAAGGAAATGCGATCATCGAAGCGTTCGAGATAATCGAACAGCCGTATATCCTCATGCTAGACGGTGACGGCACCTATTCTGCAAAGGACGCAGAAAAGATGCTTACTCCGCTGTTCCTTGGATTCGACCAGGTAATCGGCGACCGGCTTATCAACGCAGAAGAGGGATCATTCTCAAGGCTCAACCTCTTCGGCAACCATATACTCAACCTCTTTTTCAAGCTCGCCCACAGCCGTGACCTTCACGATATTCTATCGGGTTACCGGGCGTTCACGAAACTTGCCATCCACCAGATGAACCTCAAGGAGACCGGGTTTGAGATCGAGACCGAGATGTCAGTTGAAGCAGTAAGAAACGGCCAGCGGATTATGGTCGTCCCTATCCGGTATTCCCGCCGGCCGGGAACGCCAACGAAACTCTCGCCGTTCCATGACGGGATACGGATTGTATCAACAATATACCGTCTTGCACGGGTCAATAACCCGATGTTTTATTTTGGCATTATGGGCGTGTTTTCTACTATACTTGGGATTCTCACCGGGTTCTTTGTCGTTCTTGAGTGGCTTCACAATATCGAGCATCTCCCTCTTACAATCCTGACTGTACTTTTGATCGTCGTCGGTATCGAGATCTTCATGTTTGGCGTGATCTCGGACATGCTGCTGGTCTTCCACCGTGAGATCATCCGGGAAATCCAGTTGAACCAGCCACCCCGGCAAAAATAAAAAATGATTTTTTGTTATTTTAAAAAAGAAACATCTTTTTTAACGCGATAACCCTGCACGCATGTTCGGCAAGGGACGTGAGAAGGAACGCCTCGTCAAGCGTTGCACCTGCGGCAAATGTGCCATGCCCCCGTGCAATGACAAGCTTGTTATCACGCATTTTTTGGGCGACTGCATCTGCAAGACCTTGTGTCCCGGGCGCTCCTGAGGTTACCGGGATATTCGGGCAAAACATCTCACCTTCGCTGTCCAGCGGCCGTATGTTGTCCAGTACAAGTGATGCAGCGACGGCATATGGCGGGTGTGCATGTACGATTGCGCGGTATGGTGTTGCCTTGTATACTGCGAGATGGACGCGGTATTCACTTGAGGCTTCTTTTGGGACATTCCCCGTAAAGGGCACATGGACCGGATCGCCCGGATCATCAAGATAGGCCCCGGTTTTCTTGATATAAAAACCGGCATCACCGTCCCGCACGCTCATGTTCCCGAAGTTTCCTCCGACAAGGTGTTCGGAAAACAACCGTTTTCCTATTCGTTCAAAGCCAAAATCCTGCATCCTTCACACCTCTTCTTTGTACACCATCCTTTGGCGTATTCAACTATATGGGCATGGGTCTGGTGGTACACATTGGCATCCTTTGGAAGCACGCTCTCAAAAAGGGGTTTTAAGTCAGGTTTTTTTACGGTAATACCTGCACACCCGGCTATACGGGCCGTATAGGCATCGATCACAAAACTCGGCCGAAAAAACCCATAGCAGAGGATACTGTCCGCAGTCTCCTCGCCGATCCCGTGTATGCCAAGGAGTCCTTTGCGGAGGGCGGGTGTGGGAATGTCTGCCATTTCCTTTACCCCTCCGCATGTTTCAATGACAAAACCAGCAAGGGATTTGAGTCTCTTTGTTTTTACCCGGAAAAAACCGGTGCACCGGACTGCATCCTCAATATCATGGGAATCCGCGTTGTAAATGGCGGTCATCGAGCAGAGCCCGCGCTCTTTTAAGAGAGAAAGAGCCTGCTTTACATTCTCCCACCGGGTCTGCTGGGTCAGGACAGCTCCTATCATGACCTCATCGGTATCACCGGGCCACCAGTGTATCTCCCCGAACCGGTCTTTCAGGAGAGTGGCAATTTTTTTGGCCTTTGCGGCGTTTTTAGCGGAACTGGATACCAACATCCCTCATCTTGTTGTACCGGGCGATATTGAGCACCAGCGGTGTGAGCGATTCGATTTGCGGCGCGACAGTCAGGGGGCCGGCATTGAATGCCTGAAGCCTTGAGACCTGGTTTACAAGTCCCATTACTGACTTCTTTGCATCCTCGTCATCACCACATACGGGTACCGAGTAGGTCAGTTCCTCGTCAAGCGCCTTCCACCGGTTTGCAGCGATGGTATTGAATGCACAGCAGAGCCGGGTCTCTTTTGGCAGGAGTTTTTTTATCAAAAGTGCCGCTGATCCTTCCGCCGGGGGAACAAAGACAAAATGGTCCTGTTTTTCCATCGGGTTGACCGGGCTGATAACGATCTTGTCCCCAAAACCGTGCAGGGTTGAAAGTGTTGGTACCACATGTTTAAACGGTATTGCAAGGACTATGATATCGCCCTCGTCAACTGCTTCCTGGTTTGTAGTCCCGTGAACTGAACAGGACTGCCCCCGGTTCTTAAGCGTGTCACGGGTGACCGTGCAGCTTGCGTCAGCCTTTTCCTGTTCCCGTGAACCAACAACCACATCAAAAACCGGGGAGAGGCG
>Ga0116171_10000393_pt1 | contig 46813 bp, 38 predicted proteins | sample AD_JPNHW2_MetaG_FD_89798 | JGI IMG/M metagenome (GOLD analysis project Ga0116171, IMG submission 89798) | Active sludge microbial communities of municipal wastewater-treating anaerobic digesters from Japan - AD_JPNHW2_MetaG | ecosystem: Engineered > Bioreactor > Anaerobic > Digestate | place... | reverse complement strand
TTCATTCGGCGGTGCAGCGGAACGTGAAGGGCGACAAAAAATTCAGGAGGATAGTATTCCTGCTTACGGATGGGGAGCTTTTTGGTAGTGACGCGGAGAAAATAGGGGAAGAGCAGAAGAAAAATCCGTCGGTTAAAATAGTGCCGCTTGGGCTTGGGAAAACAGCCGGAGCGGTTCAGTCTATCCCGAACGGTAGATGGCTGCCCAAAGACGGAGAATTGCCGGATGCGATATATAAGATTATGGACCTTGAATTTCGTGTAAAAGCGAACGGTCGTCATGGTTTCGCGACTCGGAAATCAGAATGGGGGGATAAAATGCTGGCGTCGTTGTTCGCCGAGGATATGGCTAAGCTCGGGGCTAAAAAAGAGGATGCCGCGCCAAGAACGGCTGGAGAAACAGGCCCGGGGATGAAGTTGGCCGCGGATGATAAAACCGCGCGAGCCGCGGCGACAAATGATAATGCGTTAAAGAACACGGCTAAGTACGTGGCGGATGTGGATACGGCGCGGGTGAACATGATATATTCCGGGCTTGATACCACTCAGGAATATGTGGTCAAATTTGACGAGTCGAGGATATCAAAAGATCAGGAAAACATGATACGGGCATATGCAAAACTTCTTGGCGAGAATGCCGGTTTGGCCATAAAGGTGATAGGCGGTGCGACTTCGAACGGGCTGGATGATTCTCTGATATGCGTGTACCGGCAGGACAAGAAGGGTGTCGTGAAAGGTAAGGGAGCGATCGACGTAAAAATAAACGCCGGTAAAGTGGACGAATATTTCCTTCGCATAGTGGGGATGCTTGATCTGGCGTTCGCGATATCGTCACTTCCGGATAACGTTGATGCCGAGGAGTTGATCTCAAAATACGGCATGTCGTTCGCGTTCATGGCCGATCAATACAAAATGCTCTCAGAACATGATCTGCTAAAAGATATAAAGAGCGGTAAGTTTAAAGATGTGCACAGATTGATCCTTGAACTTCCGGCATCTGACAGGGTTTTGGATAAATTGCCGCATTACAATGAATTGATATTGGAGACGCTTATAAAAGCGTAAGATAAAAAGGAACGGCGGGCATGTCCGATTCGCCAAGAGACGTTTGTGTTCTTTCTACCGGGGATCCTCCTTCGCCCAACTATCTGGCTACGGCGGACAGGCTGCTCTAAATGTCGTGCGTCATCCTGCGCGTTTCGAGAAAAGCCCTATTATTTTTATTCTCCCGGCGTTCGCCTAGCGTAGATGCGTAATTTAATTTTATCTGTTGTGGTCTTTTCTCTCCAATGCTCGGATTTCTGCACGACATCTTCAACACAATCCGCCTGTTCGGAACGTTCGAGCACTTAAGAAAAAAAACCGCAAAAGATAAAAATATTTTACGCTTTAGCGAAGATCAAACGCCTGAAGATCGAAAATAACAGGGTATTTTTCTAAAGCGTGCAGAACTTCCGAACGGGCGGATCTAGGAATATAGCGGGATGTGAGTTTCGAGGGGCTCCATTATTTGAGCGATCCGCCGCATTGTGCGGCGTTGAAATATATGTTACAATTTACGCCTATGGAAAAAGAATTTTTACATATACGCGGCGCGAGAGAGCATAATCTTAAAAATATTAACATTAGTATTCCGCGTGACAAAATGTGCGTAATGACCGGGCTTTCTGGATCCGGGAAGTCGTCTTTAGCCTTTGACACTATATACGCCGAAGGGCAGAGGCGCTATGTGGAATCGCTTTCAAGCTATGCCCGGCAATTCCTGGAACAAATGCAGAAGCCGCAGGTCGAGCATATCGAGGGGTTGTCGCCGACAATCAGCATCGAGCAGAGGACCAGCGCCAAAAATCCGCGTTCCACTGTGGGGACGCAGACCGAGATATATGATTATTTAAGGGTATTATTCGCGCGTATCGGCGTACAGCATTGTCCAAAATGCGGGAAAGAAATATCCGGGCAGGGATCGGAGCAGATCGTAGATGGTATCGAAGCTTTCCCCGAAGGCACAAAAATTATGATACTCGCGCCTATAGTTACGGGACGAAAAGGCGAGCATGTGGAGATATTCAAAGATATACGAAAAAACGGGATCATCCGCGTGCGTGTTGACGGAAAGATAGTTGAAATAGGAGATCGTATCCCGTCTTTGAATAAAAAAGTGAAACATACTGTAGAGGCCGTGGTAGACAGGCTTATTATAAAAGACGGAATAAGGACGCGTCTTTCGGATTCGGTTGAAACGGCTTTAAAGCTTGGCGCCGGGACATTGTACGCCTCTAAAATTGTAGGGGAAGATAAATGCGAGGATATTTTTTTTAGCGAGCATAATGCTTGCATAAAATGTGGAATCAGTTTTGAGAAACCCATGCCTCGGAATTTTTCTTTTAATAGTCCGTACGGCGCGTGCCCGACATGTGACGGTCTTGGGAACAAACAGGAGGTGGATCCGGAACTGATCGTGCCGGATAAAAAAGAACCGATAATACGCGCGGTATTGCCGTGGAAACGCGGCGGTAAAGGGATTATTTTGTATTACCGGCGTGAATTGCGTCATTTGGCCAGGTGCCATGGGTTTGATTGTGAAACGCCGTATGACGAACTCCCGGACAAATATAAAGATATGATACTTTATGGCGACCCCGAGAGCGGATTCGAAGGCGTTATCCCGAACCTTGAACGCAGGTACAGGCATTCTGAAAGTGATTATATCAGGGAGATGATCAGTGCGTTTCTGTCACTGCAGCCGTGCCCGGATTGCCGGGGGCTTCGCCTAAAACCCGATACATTGGCCGTGAGAATAAAAGGGAAGAATATCGCCGACATATGTGCGTTGACTATCAAAGAAGCACGCGCATATTTTGAGAATTTGGAATTATCCCCGACGGATAAAACGATAGCGAACGAGGTTATCAAGGAAATATTGTCGCGGCTCAGTTTTCTTACCAACGTCGGGCTTGAATATCTGACACTTGACCGCAAAAGCAATACGTTGTCGGGCGGGGAGGATCAGCGTATACGCCTGGCGACACAGATCGGAGCCGGGCTTGTGGGAGTTTTGTATGTACTTGATGAGCCGAGTATTGGGCTTCATCAAAAAGACAACGATAAACTTTTGGATACCATGCTGACGCTGCGAGATCTGGGGAACACGTTGATAGTTGTCGAGCATGACGAAGCGACCATACGTAAAGCGGATTATATCGTCGATCTTGGTCCCGGCGCGGGTGAGCATGGAGGAGAGATCGTTGCGGCGGGTACTTTGGATGATATTCTTAGATCTGAAAGATCTCTTACCGGAAAATATTTGCGTGGGGATCTTAAAATAGAGGTCCCTAAAAAACGTCGCGCGGCCGAAAAAGAAAAATTTATCGAAATAGTTGGCGCTAAAGAGCATAATCTTAAGAATATAGACGTTAAAATACCTTTAGGTCTTTTCAATGTTGTTACCGGGGTTTCGGGATCAGGAAAAAGCACATTGATTCACGATATTCTTTACTGCGCGCTCGCGAAGAAACTATACAAAGCCAAAGAACAGCCTGGCGAACATAAAACGATAAAAGGTATTCAGAATATCGACAAGATAATCGTAATAGATCAGTCCCCGATAGGCCGAACACCGCGTTCGAACCCCGCTACGTATACGGGCGCGTTCGATCTGATACGTAAATTATTCAGCACAATTCCTGAAGCCAGGATGCGCGGGTATAAACCAGGCCGATTCAGCTTTAATGTCAAAGGCGGCAGATGTGAGGCCTGCGGCGGGGACGGTATGAAAAAAATCGAGATGCATTTTTTACCTGATGTTTATGTGCAATGTGAGGTATGCGCTGGTAAAAGATTCAACGATCAGACGCTTGAAGTGAAATATAAAGGATTAAATATCGCCGAGGTGCTGGAGCTTAGCGTGGAAGACGCACTTAAAATTTTCACGAATATATCTCCGATCCGTCAGAAATTGCAGACTTTATCCGATGTGGGGCTCGGATACATCAGGCTTGGGCAGCAGGCTACGACATTATCGGGGGGAGAAGCGCAGCGCATAAAACTTGCTACTGAACTTTCGCGCACGGCCACCGGCAAAACTTTATATCTGTTGGACGAACCGACGACGGGGCTTCATTTCGCCGATATACATAAGCTTCTGGAAGTATTGCATAAACTGGTTGCCGCCGGGAATACGGTGTTGGTGATAGAGCATAATATGGATGTTATAAAATCCGCCGATCATGTGATAGATCTCGGACCGAAAGGCGGGGACGCGGGAGGGGAATTGGTCGCCTGCGGAACTCCTGAAGAAGTAGCCGCGAACAAACGTTCGTTCACCGGGGAATATTTAAGGGAGTACTTAAATAAATAATCTATGAAGGAAAATAAAATCAAAGAGATCTGCAATAGATGCGTACGTATGTTATTTACGGCGTTGTTTGTCGTTGTATATATGCCAGCGTTCGCGCAAAGTGTTCCACCGGACAGGCAAACCGTGGGGGTGTCTCTTGAGTCCGTGGCGGATGAGCTGGATTTTGCCCGTAAAGCTATTAAAGACGGTTTTTACGATACGGCGGAGAACAAACTGAACGAAATACTCGAAAAAGAGATAGTGCCCGACGAACAGGCTGACGCGCATCTTTTGTTGGGCCGGGTTTATTATGAAAAATCGCTTTATGCGAAAGCTTCCGCGGAATTCCGTTTTATCGTGGACCGTTTTCAGGATACGGATTCGATGATCGCCGCAATTTACTGGTTGGGGGAAGTATCGTTCAAGGAGAAAAATTACAGGCAGTCTGTCAGCTATTTTCAGGAAGTACTAGATTCTTTTCCGGGCAGTGAATACGCGCCGTACGCGATGCTGTCCGTTGCATGGGCGTGTGATGCGTTGGGCGAACCGGCCGGGGCTATTGAAATGTGTCGTGACATAATTAAAAAATACGCAGATACTGATCTTGCCGTTGACGCACAGTATAAGATAGGTGAAATATTATATTCCGACGGAAAATATGGCGAAGCTATTTCGGAACTCAAGTGTTTTATCGAAAAATATCCGGTTAACGAAAGAATATTCGAAGTGTGTTATATGCTGGGCGATTCTTATCTTGAGACCTCCAGTTATCGCGAAGCTGCCGATATGTTGGCGCGTTCGATGAAAAGCGGCGCAGATATCTCGTGGAAAGCGGCCGCGGAATATAAGCTTGGCATCGCCTGTGATAAAATGAAAGACACGGCAGAATCCGAAAAATGGCTTTTAAAAGCCGTTGATGATTCGTCTCTGCCGGAACTTAGCGTTGATATCATGACATATCTGGCGTATATGTACCGTTCCGGAGGGGATCTCAGCCGGTATAGATCGATGATAGACGAAATCAATAAAAAATTCCCCGGGAAGTCTGATGCCGGCAGGTTATACGTTTATCTGGGCGATATGTATTACGCCTCCGGAGATTTTACCTCCGCCGTAAAGGTATATCAGGATGCTTTGCGTTTTGGGGATGTAGCCGGAGAGGCTGTGCTTCGTTATAATCTTGGATGGGCGCTTGTCGAATGCGGGCAAAATGACGCCGCTTTAACGGAATTTTTGAAAGTCCCGGAATTGTCGGATGACAAAGAGATCAGAGCCGGTGCGCTCTGCCGCGCAGCCAGGATACTGCAGGACCGAAACGAAAATCAGAAAGCCATGGAAATCTATGACCGCGTTCTTAAAGAATATCCCGAAACTAAGAATACGGATTATGTGCAGTACGAAGTCGGATATCTTCTTAAAAAAATGGGAAGACTGGAACCGGCGATCATGACATTCCGGTCCCTTTTGATCAACTTCCCCGACTCTCCGTACCAGGATCGCACGTTATACCAACTTGGTATTTTATATAATGAGAAAGGTGATCTTACTGCCGCCGTAGACCAGTTTAACCGTGTTTTGGCTGAATTTAAATCGTCGCATATCTTGTTGTATGCACTGTTGCAAAAAGGGAATGTTCTTTTACAGAACGGACGGTATGACGACGCGATCAAAATATATGACGAAATTATGAATGTACGCGGCGACAGAGAACTGGTCGCCATGGCAAGATATTTTAAAGCGCAGGCATTGTATAAGTCCGGAAGCGAAACCGCTGCGTTTGAGATATTTCAGGAAATGTTGCAGAGCAAGGAGACCGGACAACTTTCGGACGGAGTGAAACTTTGGTTCGGTGAATATTATTACGGTCGCGGACAGCTAAAAGAAGCAGGGACTTATTTTCTTGATATATTAAAGAATAGCCCATCCAGTCTTTTTGCCGCGGATGCGGAATATTGGCTTGGCTGGGTACTTTATGATATGAACGTGATAGACGAAAGTATAAAACATTTTGAGCATATAACTTCGGCTTTCCCAGATAGTCGCTGGGATGTACAGTCGGTGCTCGCGATGGGCGATATATTTGCAAAACTCGGCCGTTACAGCGACGCGGTCGCGCAATATAAAGGTTTGGCTAAACGATATCCCGACCGAGAAACTGGGCGTGTAGCGAATCGGCGTATAGCGTCCATACTTAAAACGCAGGGGAAATATGATCTTGCCGGGGAATATTTTAAATTTGCGATAACCGGCGAGGATAGCGAGACTAATGCGGCGATACAATACGATATCGCTGAATGCTGTGAATTAAAAGGCAATACCGACGCTGCGATCGCGGAATATTTGAAGGTCGGATACCGGTATCCGAAAGGTACGTTTTGGGTGAAACGCGCCGATTATAAATGTGCGCGAATATTGGAGACGAAAGGTGATATGCAAAAGGCGTACGAGATGTATCTGAAACTATCGCGTGGTGACGGGGACGAAGCGGCATACGCGCGCGAAAAACTGAAATTACTGAATAACAATGTCAAATAACGTATCTTTTAAGGAGGCAATACAATGTGGGATCTAATTGTTAAAGGCGGACCGTTGATGTTTATTATCATTTTTTGTTCGGTGATCGCGTTCGCGATCATTATCGAACGAATATGGTACTTGCGTCAGGTCAGGATCGATACTGAGCAGTTCATGGAACAGATATCGGGGATATTGAAACGCAATAAAATTATGGATGCCATCGATATGTGCAACGCTACGCCCGGTGTTATCCCAAGGATATTAAAAGCCGGGATTTTGAAACATGATCGGTCCAGGGTCGAGATCAAGGAAGCTATTGAAGAAGCCGCGATGTATGAGATCCCTAAACTTGAGAAGAACCTGAATATTCTTGCAACGATCGCGCATATATCGCCGCTTTTGGGGCTTCTAGGGACAGTGACTGGGATGGTAAGCGCTTTCCAGGTAATAGAGGAAAAGGCCAGTGCGATGGTGCCAGTTAACCCCGGCGACCTTGCCGGCGGTATATGGGAAGCTCTGATCACGACCGTAGGAGGTCTTACGATAGCGATACCCGCATATGTCGCGTATAACTATCTGGCGAGTAAAGTGAGCAGTTTTGTTCTGGAAATGGAAAAAAGCGCGACGGATCTTGTTAATGTTCTCGGGTCTAAGCGTGATGAGGAAAATCAGTAGTCGACAAAAGGGGAAAATATGCGTTTCAAACGAACGGTTTTTCTTGCAAAGGGACAGATAGACCTGACGCCGCTAATAAACATGGTGTTTCTGTTGCTGATATTCTTTATGATGACATCAAGTTTTATATCGCAGCCAGGCATTAGGATAAATCTACCGAAAGCTGTGACCAGCGAAGTTCTTCAGAAAAACATCATGGTTATCGGCGTTGCGTCGGATAATCGGCTTTACGTCAATGAGAGACTGGTGACGCAGGATGAACTGTATTCGCGTATAGTAATGGCGGCACGCGATTCAAAGGGAGTTTTGATAAAAGCCGATGAGAATGCTTCTCTCGGCACTATAACCGCGGTATGGGATCTGTGCAGGAAGGCGGATGTGAAACAGATCAGCATGGCGACGGCGCAGTGACAGGACGGTAAGATATGATGTTCAGGCTTAATTTAAAAAAGTTCATTGTAATATCACTGGCGATACACGTATTTGTTTTATCCGTGTTTGTTATCGTTATCCCCGGATCTGTGGGAAGGATACGTCCGTATACAAGGATAGATTTTCTTGGAGCGGTATTTAAAAAAACCGTTTTTGATCTGATGATGGGAGAGTCGGGTGGCAATGATAAATCCACTGATGTCAGGACGGCTATGCTTTATATACCGGCAGTCCTTGATGCGGGGATACCCGGCAAGATCGGTCCGGTTGATGATGTCGGAACTTCTTGCGAAATAGAGGTTATTACGGCCGGGTCGTTTAAGAATGAAAAACCAGTGCCCGATATTATGCTGCGAGAGAAAATTACGGTCGAGCGGGGAAAACGATGATAAAGATAGATATTTCTCTGGCGCTTTTTGTATATTTGTTAATTACCGTTATACTTGTAATAGGGGCGTGGCTGATGGCCGGTGTGCGCGCCAGATTGAAGACATATGTATCCGAGGAACGGTTTATCTGGCATTGTTCGATTTGTGACAACACCTATATTGACAGTAAGAACGAGGAAATATCGCAGTGCCCGAAATGCGGAAGCTATGTAGATAAGTCAGAGCGGGCGATGGATGGTAAGCGTGGCGGACAGAAAACGATAAAAAATAATAAGGGTCGAAAGGAGCCTTTATGATCACTACTATAGGACTTTGCGCTGGAGATATATGGAACTATCTTGACCAGCACCGCGGTGCGGCGAAACTTGATGAATTGGTTAACGGGGTCGGGAGAACGAAAGAACGTGATGTTGCGCTCATGAGCATTGGCTGGCTTGCGAGAGAAGGACATGTTGTTCTCGAAGGCGATGGCCCGAATTATACCGTAAAATTAACGGTTCGTTGAGGGATTGTTCCGCTGTTTGCGGTTTTAATTAAAAAAGATAGTTGGCAAAACGCCTCTTATGCGGTAAAATCTTAAACCGTCCGGAGTTGTAAATCGCTTAAATTTGACAACATTCTTTTGTGGGGCTGTAGCTCAGCTGGGAGAGCGCCTGGTTCGCAATCAGGAGGTCAGGGGTTCGATCCCCCTTAGCTCCACCAAATTTCCGGAGTGCATGTGATTAACATGGACGATATATCCCAGAGGTGTGAGTATATGGTCAAAGCCGTGCATGAATGTAAGAAGGGCGAATCCTGCCACGATGAAAACCATCTGTGTCGTATTATCCTGCGAAAAGACCTTGAACGTATTCGTGAAGCAGTAAAAGACTCTCTTTATTTTTGTAAAAACTGCGGGCGAGCCGCGCATGAGGAATCTAATCTTTGCAATCCTTCAAAAATATAATGTCGCTTGACAAATGATACAATTATGGTATCATATGTCCTGAGGTGCAGATTATGACGACGATCGATTTAAAAGACATAAACATTGCGACATATCTGGCGGTCTATGCGTTTGGGGTCGCGACTTCATTTACTCCATGTGTTTATCCGCTGCTCCCTATAATTACAGGAGTAGTGGGATCATCAAAGGAAAACAGCGCGATAAAGAATTTTTTTGTTTCATTAGCTTATGTGCTTGGGATGTCGATAGTGTTTTCTATCCTGGGTGTTTTAGCGGCGTTAACAGGTAAGATGTTCGGACAATTTCAATCAAGTCCGGCCGCAAATATTATCGTCGGGTCGATAATAATAGTTTTTTCACTTTCCCTGATGGGTGTCGTAACGCTACCGACTTTTTTATTGAACCGTCTTGGTGCCGGAAAAGTGATGAAAGGAGGAACGATCTTTTCTTCCTTCTTCATGGGAGCCGCTTCGGGGCTCATCGCAGCGCCGTGTACCACCGCTGTTTTAGGGGCGCTTCTCGCTTATGTTTCATCAACGCAAAATGTCGTCTTAGGCTTTTCACCGATATTTACTTTTGCGATAGGGTTGGGTACGCTCCTTATTTTGGTTGGGACATTTGCCGGTATTGTTGCGATATTCCCTAAAAATACGGTATGGATGGAACGGCTTTCCAAAATAATGGCGTTTTTGATGCTTATAATCGGGTGTTATTTCATATTTAAAGCTGGGACTTTGAGCATTTGATCTATATTTAAGGATCGGGGAGGACCTATGAAACTAATTTCAAGAATATCGATCGCTATGTTGGTGGCCGTTATGTTCGCGCTTGGTGCGTGTTCTGGCGTGACGGGGCAGCCTGTAGAGTCGACAGGGGATGGTTTTTCGGATTTCACGCTAAATATGACACATGGAGCGGTTTTTAATCTGGCCGCCGCTCTAAAAGAGAAAAATGTTGTGCTTGTTTTTTGGACGACATGGTGCCCTAATTGTGTAAAAGAGATCCCGGAAGTGAACAAATATTATGCCAAAAATAAGGGGACAGTGGATGTCATCGGTGTTAATATACAGGAATCTCCCGAAAAGGTAGCGGAATTTGCCAAAAAACGCGGGATCACATATCCGGTTGTACTGGATCGGAATGGGGATGTAGCTACTACATATGGCGTACGTGGGATCCCGACTGTGGTAGCGATAGGTAAGAGTGGGAAGATATTATATAGTGGGCACAGTATGTCGGAAATGGAAGAGACGGTTGATTTCAAATAGAAATGATCGTATGAAGTTGTTCCGATAAGGGACAACCAAAAAAGGGGGTAGTTATGTGGACCAGTAAGTATATGCTACGGCCGGTCGCACATTGTAAAGGCGGCTGCTTGGGCGTGTCCTGGGCACGACGTTAAACTGCCCAACTTTTTAGATGATCTAAACTTTAATGGCGAAAGAGAAAAATGAAATTAATTACAAGAGATACGGATTACGCGATACGGGCGATAGCATGCATCGCCGGAAATAAGGGCAAAGTGACTACTGTCGGGGCATTGTCCGAAAAACTTCACATGCCACGACCGTTTTTGCGAAAACTTCTGCAGGTTTTGAATAAAAAAGGGGTATTATCCTCACAGAAGGGCAAGGGCGGTGGATTTATGCTTGTGGTTCCTATCGAAGATATCAAATTAACTGACATAATGGAGATCTTTCAGGGGCCGTTCAGATTGAATGAACATGTTTTTAAAAAAAGGGCTTGTCCAAATGTGTGTGAGTGCGCATTGAAGAAAAAAATTGATGAGATCGAAAGCCGTGTGTATGAAGAATTGAGGGCGATAGATCTCGGTGTGATGATATTTGTGAACGGAAAATCTCTCCGATCCGTGTGAGGGCCGGGGATCAGCATAAAGAAAGGGAAGAGAAATGAAAGCACGAACGGTTTATCTGGATAACAATGCGACGACGCCGATACATCCCGAAGTAAAAAAAACTATGATAGAGGCGATGGATATTTATGGAAATGCTTCCAGCGTTCATTCGTTCGGGAGAAAAGCGCGAAGATCCATAGAACAGGCCAGGACTTCAATATCCGATTTTATCGGCGCGACGCCCGACGAGGTTATTTTTATGGGGAGTGGATCTGAGGCCAACAATACTGTGTTGAATATCTTTACATGCAGATGTTTCTCGTGTGCCGTCTCGGCCGACGGAAAGTGTAAAGAAATCATAACGAGCAAAGTCGAACATCCGTGTGTGCTAAGGACTTCGGAGTGTATCTTAGAAAAAGGAACTCCGGTCAAATATGTAGGTTCCGATGAGTACGGGAGAGTCGATGTCGAACAGCTTTCAAAAATGATATCTAAAAATACGGGGCTTGTTTCCATTATGATGGCCAATAACGAGACAGGCACGATCATGGATATAAAACGTATCGCCGCGATCGCACACGCGAACGGAGCCTTGATGCATACTGACGCGGTTCAGGCTGTCGGTAAGATCCCGGTCGATGTCAGGGATCTGGGTGTGGACTTTCTTACTTTTTCCGGGCATAAGCTTTATGGGCCTAAAGGCGTGGGAGGACTTTATGTGAGAAAGGGCGCTGTATTTTGTCCGATGATACACGGTGGACATCAGGAACAGGGACGCCGCGCTGGTACCGAGAATACGATAGGGATAGTCGGGATGGGAAAGGCCGCGGAAGCCATGAAACATGAGATGCCTGCTGATGTGAAAAAGATAAAAACGCTGAGGGATAAACTCAAGGAAGGTATCAAACGCTCGGTTTCGGATATCAAATTCAACGGCCATCCGGAAGAATGTCTGCCCGGAACGTTGAACGTGTCGTTTGAGGGGTGTGAAGGTGAGTCTATACTGCTTTATATGGACCTTGAGGGCATCGCCGCATCGACCGGTTCCGCCTGTGCGTCAGGTTCGTTAGACCCTTCGCATGTGCTTCTTGCTATGGGGTTGGGGCCAGAAGTAGCGCATGGTTCTATACGGTTCAGTTTTGGACGGGAAAATACCGAGGAAGATGTGGATTATGTGCTGGGGAAATTGCCAGGCATCATAGAACGTGTTCGAAAAATGTCTACTGCCTATACGGGGAAAGGAAAATAATGGATTGGGTATATTCGGAGAAAGTAAAAGATCATTTCATGAACCCGCGCAATATTCTTGTGAAAGAAAACGATTTTAAATATGACGCCAAGGGCGAGGTCGGGAACATGAAATGCGGGGATCAGATGGCTTTTTATATTCAGGTCGATCCCAAACTGGGGACTATTTCGGATTGTCGCTGGAAAACGTATGGTTGTGCCAGCGCCATCGCCAGTACTTCTATCCTTTCAGAAAAGGTGAAAGGGATGAAATTGGAAGATGCGTACAAAATAACGCCGAAAGATATCACAAAGGAATTGGACGGTCTGCCCGAGCATAAGATACATTGCTCGGTGCTTGGAGACAAAGCGCTTAGGGCGGCTATTGACGAATATTATAAAAGTCACGGTATGTCGGAAAAAGTGCATAAAGAAGAGGCGAAGATCATTTGCCAATGCATGAATGTCACGGATGAGGAGATCGAACACGCGGTGCTGGAGGGAGCAAGAACTTTTCTTGCTTTGCAGGAAAAGACAAAGCTCGGTACAGTGTGCGGTCAGTGTAAGGATAAAGCCACGGAATTAATGAATAAGTATATATCGACGCATTTTGAAAAATAATAAGGGGGTAAATATGAAAAAGTACAGATGCATGGTTTGTGGGTATATTTACGATCCATCCGAAAATGGTAATATCGCTTTTGAGGAGTTACCGGACGATTGGGTGTGCCCGGAATGTGGAGTGGGTAAAGATCAGTTTGAAGAAGCATGAACAACGGAGGATCATTTGGAAGCTAACGCGTTGCATTTTATATCGTATGGCGTTTATATCGTTTCATCCGTCAATGACGGGAGATATAACGGCCAGATAGTCAATAGCATCATACAGGTTACAAATGATCCGACAACATTAGCGATCAGCGTTAATAAGAAAACGCTCACGCATGAGTTTATCGAAAAAAGCGGATTGTTCACGGTGTCAGTCCTTGAACGAGATACGCCTTTGAAGCTTATCGGCAAGTTCGGGTTCAAATCTGGGCGGGAAGTAGATAAATTAGCGGATACCAGGTATGAGGTCCTATCTTCGGGGTGTCCGGTAGTTACTGAGAATACGGTATGTTATCTGGATGCCCGTGTCGTTAATCGTATGGATTTCGCTAACTATACGGTATTTTTAGGTGAGGTAGTTGGCTCAAAGATGTTAAAGCTTGGCGCTAAGGTCATGACATACGAATATTATCACCAGGAGAAATCAGGGACTACACCGGAAGGCGCTCCTACGTTCATTAAAGGTGAGGAAGAAGCTAAAGTCCCTGGCGCTAAGTATCGATGTACGGTGTGCAATTATATATACAACCCGGCTGTGGGAGATCCTGATGGTGGGATCCAGCCCGGTACGCTATTTGAGGATATCCCGGATACATGGGTTTGTCCGACATGCGGTGTAGATAAAACCAACTTCGTGAAGGTGGAATGAAATGAGAGCGGTTGAAATCAAAAAAAATATTTACTGGGTCGGAGGAATAGACTGGGATCTGCGTAATTTTCATGGGTATATAACTCCACGAGGGTCCACTTATAACGCGTATCTGATCATTGATAAGAAAGTAACGCTTGTTGATACGGTTAAACACTATCTTTTCGATGAAATGATGGAACGTATAAAGGCTGTTATCGATCCGTCCAGGATCGATTATATCGTGTCGAACCATGTTGAGATGGATCACTCCGGGGCGTTGCCGATGATCGCGAAAGCCGCGCCACAGGCCGTTATCCTTACTTCGCCTAACGGCGTTAAGGGGTTGCGGCAGCATTTCGGGGAGATCCCTAATTTACAGGTAGTGGACGGACAGGGATCGATTAACATCGGTGAAAGGACGCTTAAATTCGCTCTTATGCAGATGGTCCATTGGCCGGATTCGATGGCGACTTATATCCCGGAGGACAAACTATTACTTCCGAATGACGCGTTCGGTCAGCATATCGCTACTTCCGAGCGATTCGACGACGAGATCGGGTGGGATATCGTGTCGGAAGAAGCGGCTAAGTATTACGGAAATATAGTTTTGCCGTACGGGAGACAGGTGGACGCTGTCCTAAAAGCCGTCGCGACACTTGATGTGGACATGATTGCACCTAGCCATGGTCTGATCTGGCGCAAATATATCCCGAAGATCGTGGAGTGTTACGGGCGATGGGCTAACAATGTATGCAAAAATAAGGCGACCGTCGTGTACGATACGATGTGGGATTCTACACGCAAGATCGCTGTCGCTATTGAGAGGGCCTTGGATGAAAAAGGTATTTCGTTCAAAAGTTTTAATCTGAAACATTCTGAGATATCTGAGGTCATGTCTGATGTTCTTGAATCGAAATATGTTTTTATCGGGTCGTCTACGCTTAACAACAATATGTTGCCGACTGTCGCGGGATTTCTTACCTACATGAAAGGCCTCGCGCCCAAGAACAGGACAGGTCTAGCGTTCGGTTCTTACGGGTGGGGTGGACAAAGTATAGATCAGATAAATGAGGTAATGAAAGCCGGGGGGTTCACCGTGTTGGATCCGGTGAAAGTGCAATATATCCCCACGGGTGAGATTTTGAATGGGATAACCGAAAAAATCAAGGAGGGATTAAAATGACGAATTTGAGAGATATTTACAAATGTACTCTTTGCGGGCATGTGGTCGAGGTCGCCAAAGAAGGCGCGCCGACGCTTGTCTGTTGCGGGAAACAGATGGTGAAACTTGAAGCTAAGACAGCGGATACGGGTAAAGAGAAACATGTTCCTGTTGTAAGTGACATAGCGAACGGTGTTAGAGTCGTGGTAGGAAGTGTTGAACATCCTATGGAGGAGAAACATTATATTAAATTCATTGAGGTTTTGACCGCGGACAAGGTTCTAAGGGCGGAACTAAAGGCGGGGATGAAGCCCGCGGCGGAGTTTTTGGTGAATAAAAATGATATCGTGGGAGTCAGGGAATATTGTACTGTTCATGATCTTTGGAAAGCGTAAGTTCGAATTTAAAAATATAGAGAAAGGGGAAAACAATGAGTTTAAAGGGAACAAAAACAGAAAAAAATCTTTTGGCGGCGTTCGCCGGCGAGTCACAGGCCAGAAATAGATATACTTTTTTCGCGAGTGTAGCGAAAAAAGAAGGATATGAACAGATCTCGGCGATATTCCAGGAAACCGCCGATAATGAAAAAGAACACGCGAAGAGGTTCTTTAAATTTCTTGAAGGCGGGGATGTGGAAATCACGGCTACTTTCCCTGCGGGGGTCATAGGCACTACGATCGAGAATCTTAGAGAAGCCGCAGCGGGAGAGAATCTGGAATGGACCAAGCTTTATAAAGAAGCGGCGGAGACGGCAAAAAAAGAAGGTTTTCCGGAGGTGGCTTCCGCGTTCGAAAGTATCGCCAAAGTCGAACAGCAACATGAGAATAGATATCGCAAATTAGCAGATAATATCGCGACAGGCAAGGTGTTCAAAAAAGATTCCATGTTGAAATGGAAATGCCGGAACTGTGGTTATGTGCACGAAGGAACCGATGCTCCCAAGACATGTCCGTCGTGTCTCCATCCGCAGGCTTACTTTGAGGTGAAAGCCGAAAATTATTGATACGGAGGTGTGTCATGGCAAAAACGGTCAAAGTCTATAGTACAGTGACGTGTCCGTTCTGTGTCCGTGTAAAACAGTATTTAAAAGACAACAATATCGCCTTTGAAGAAATAGATGTCGCTAAGGATCCTTTGAAGGCGCAGGAGATATTCCAGCGATCAGGTCAAATAGGCGTTCCTGTCATCGATGTTGACGGTGAGATCGTTGTCGGTTTTGATAAGATCAATATTGCGCGGCTTTTGGGTTTATAGGTGGGAATACCGAAACAGAGAGAATATGTCCGACATAGATGAGCTTTTAAGTTTGTACAAAGAAAGACGGGCGGATATCAGGTCTCGTTTAAAAGAGTTTTTCGGTCTTAAAGACACGTCCGAAAAACGTTTGTTTGAAGAGCTCTGTTTCTGTATATGCACACCTCAATCCAATGCACGTTACGCGGATAAAGCTATAAAACATCTCGTGGACACCGGTCTTTTGTACCGGGGGACGTTTGGCGAGGTTCGCAACGGGTTGAAAGGCGTAAGATTCCCTAATAACAAAGGGAAATATATCGTCGAGGCACGGGATCGATTCACGGTTAATGGTAAAATATCTATACGGCCACGCATAGATCCGAAAAACATCGAAGTGACGCGTATTTGGTTCGTTAAAAATGTTAAAGGTCTTGGATTCAAGGAAGCCAGTCATTTTCTGCGTAATATAGGTTTTGGGAAGGATATCGCCATTCTGGATGTACATATTTTGCGCAACATGAAAATATACGGGGTGATACCGGAAACGCCTAAAACTCTGTCCCCGAAAATTTATCTTGAGCTTGAGGAGAAATTGCGCGGCTTTTCGGGAAGGATCGGTATTCCGATGGACGAACTGGATCTGTTGTTCTGGTCTAAAAATACGGGGATTATCTTTAAATGATCTCGGAACTGGCAAATGTTACGATCGGTATCGCGCGTGAAGCGTGTGTTTTGCTCAACGCTATGTCACCGTATCTTTTGTTCGGATTTTTGTTCGCCGGAGTTTTGCATGTTTTTATCGATACTGCTTTTGTCGCACGGCATCTGGGGCATAACAACCTGGGGTCGGTGGTCAAAGCGGCGCTTTTCGGTATGCCCCTTCCATTATGTTCGTGCGGCGTTATCCCCGCGGCTGTTTCGCTCAAAAGGGAAGGCGCGAGTAAAGGCGCTATATTATCTTTTTTGATCTCGACGCCGATAACCGGTATTGATTCCATACTCGCCACATATTCACTTTTAGGTTGGGTATTCACTATTTTTCGTATTATCGCGTCGTTGGTAACAGGGATATTCGCTGGGATACTCTGCAACGTGTTCGAAAAAACGGACGGACAGAGGGAAAATGTTCGTGTAGACGAATGTTGTTGTCATTCCTGCCGTGATGAGGCCATAGCGCGGCCTACTTTTTTGCGGCGTTGCAGGAACGCGGTTTTTTATGCGTTTGGGGATCTTGTGCGTGACAGCGGTGGATCTATCCTTGTGGGATTGGTGATCGGAGGTGTGATCTCATACGCTATACCGAATGAATTTATCGAAACATACGTCGGATCGGGATTCCGCGCCATGATCATAATGCTTTTAGTGGGGATACCTATGTATGTTTGCGCGACAGGTTCGATCCCGATAGCCGCGGCGCTTTTAATGAAAGGCGTGGATCCGGGGGCTGTCTTTGTTTTTTTATTATCCGGCCCGGCGACGAACGTGGTTACGATAACGGTTGTCATGAACACCTTAGGCAAGAGGACTTTATTCATATATTTGTTCGCGATATCTTTTTGCAGTATAGTCCTAGGATATCTTCTTGATCACATTTGCGCCGTTTTCGATATAAAAGGCGCATCGTTCGTGGCGGCGCACCCTATGACGATGATGAATTCGGCCGGTTATATGGCGTCTTTCACGCTGATAGGATTGATATTATTCAATTTATTGCGTAAAATGTATGAAAAAATAGGGAACAAAAAAGAAAGGGCTAATTCGTGAAGGATTTTTCAGAAACGATCGAGGAAGTTGACGGTATCAGGATCATTCGTATATTCGGGGCCTTCACAATGGCGACCACCCCGTATTTTCAGAAGATATGCCATGAAACGATCCATAAAGCCGTAAAAGGCGTCCTGCTTGATTTCGCGAAGGTTACCGCTATAGATACGGCCGCGTTCGCGTGCATGGTTGGTTTTATAAAAGAACATTTAAAAAACAACCCCAGTCATATTGCGATAGTGAATATAAACGAAAAAGAAACGGCGATGATGCAGATACTAAAAATAGGATCGCTGATACATGTATTTTCAAAAGAAGACGAAGCAATGAGATTTCTTCAGTCACAATAATTGTGTATGGCCAATTTTACCGTGTGCGTATATGTCGGAGGTATGTATGCTCAAAAAAATATGCCTTCTTTTTTTTGTGATCATTTCTCTTATGGCAGTGCCGGATCTTTTCGCTAAACAGGCGGACCTGGCGGGTTCGTGGTATACGTCGGATCCTGGTATGCTGAAGGCCGAGCTGGAGGGATATATAAAAGCTGCGGATGTGAAAAAGCCGGATCCTGGAACGATCGCTTTTATCGCGCCGCATGCGGGGTATAGATATTCCGGTCCGATCGCGGCATATACATACAAGGCTATAAAAGAACTCGCTCCAGATACAGTGATTGTTATCGGTTTTTCTCACAGGCGTCATTTCCCGGGCGTGGCCGTTCTTACGGATGAGTACTTCGAAACCCCGCTGGGTAAAGCGATGGTCGATAGAAATATGACAGATCGCATGACCCGGGCGGATAAACGTTTTTTACAATATCCGGACGCGTTCAACGGCGAAAATTCGATCGAGATGCAGATACCGTTCGTACAGACGGTTTTACCGAACGCGAAGATCGTGCTGCTTGAGATCGGGGATCAGAGCTTTGAATATGCCCGTTTGATAGCCGATACGTTAGCTGAAATTCTACGTAACGAAAAAAAATATGTGATTGTTGGCAGCACGGACATGTCGCATTATCTGCCATACGGGATAGCGACCAGAAAAGATGCCGATACCATAAAAGCACTGCAAAGTCTGGACGCTGAAAAATTTTACGCAAAAAGCGCTGCCTCAAAACATGATATCGTATGTGGTTTTGACGCTGTGGCCGCTACTATGCTTACAGCTTCTAAGCTTGGCGCGGATAAGGCGGTTCTTTTAAAATACGCGAATTCCGGGGATACTTCGGGTATGAAGGACGGCGTTGTCGGATATATGAGCGTCGCGTTCATGCCAGGAGAAGAGCGTGGTGCTAAAAAAAAGGATTTGGATATAAGCGCGAAGGGGGAAACAATGCTTAACGAAACACAGAAGAAGACACTGCTGAAATTAGCCCGCGAAACAATTAAAGAATATCTTACTACCGGGAAAAGGCTACCCGTAAAGATCGAGGATCCGCTTCTTAATGAAAATATGGGGGCTTTTGTGACTTTGCATGAAAGGGGCGAATTGCGCGGCTGTATAGGGCACATGGTCGGGACGCAGCCTCTATGTCTCACGATAAGGGATATGGCTATCGCCAGCGCGACCGAAGATCCCAGATTTCCGCGTGTCGATCTGAGAGAACTGGATAAAATTGATATCGAGATATCCGTGCTGACTCCGATGGAACGGATAGATGATTACCATGAGATCGAGCTTGGCAAACATGGTGTGGTGGTGAAGATGGGTTGGCGCAGCGGAGTGTATCTGCCGCAGGTAGCGACCGAGACGGGTTGGGATATAGATCAATTTATGTCTAGTCTTTGCGCCCATAAAGCCGGGATACCCGCCGACGCGTGGAAGACCGGAAAATGTGAGATATATATATTCACGGCGATAGTGTTCGGGGAGAAAGAGAAATGAGTAGATTTTATTGTCCACCGGAAAGTGTTCACGGCGACGAGATCGTTATAAACGGCCCGGAAGCGCATCATATTATCGATGTGATGAGGATGAAGGTGGGAGACGAAGTGGTTGTTTTTGACGGCACGGGAAAAGAATATTATGGTTCAATAATATCAATGGACGCGAAGAATCAGGTCCTTACCGTTGATGTCAAAAATGTTACAGCCGGCCAGTCGGAGGATGATCCCATAATACATCTTGTCCAGGCTATCCCGAAAAAAGATAAAATGGATAACATCGTGGAAAAAGCCACGGAACTCGGGGTTTCGTCTATCATTCCGGTCGTAACTGACCGCACTATAGTTAGGCCAGATAAAAAGGATTCCGTAAAGAAAACTGAACGTTGGCGAAAATTAGCTACTGTCGCGGCAAAACAATGCGGACGCGCCACTATCCCTTATATTGCGGATATTGTGACATATCGTGAATTTTTATCGTCCGAACGAGGCCGGTACGCGATGATCGTGTTTGCGTGTCTCGCTGACGGGACTATGCCGTTAAAAAAGGTTATACAAAACCGCGTTGACGGTGTTGTCGCCGTGTTGGTCGGTCCTGAAGGTGATTTTACGCCGGAAGAAATGAATGCTACGGTAGCGTTAGGTGAGCGTGTGCGTCTTGTATCGTTGGGTAAACGTGTTCTTAAAAGTGATACGGCCGGATTTTTTATGATATCGGCTTTAAACTATGAATATTCAGAATAAGGTTATGATGAACGAATCCACCTTCTCGATAAAAGTCCTTGGATGTAAAGTAAATCAGTATGAAACTCAGGCTATTCGTGAACTCATGGTAAGATTCGGGTTCAGAGAAGTATCGTCCGCGATAGCGGACTACATAATAATCAATACCTGCACCGTAACTTCCCAGGCCGACGCTAAAAATCGGAAAATGATAAGGTCCATGGCGAAAGAAAATCCTAACGCCAAAATCATTGTTACAGGGTGCTACGCGGTGAAAAGCGAAGATGTCGCCGAAATATCCGCGATCGACGGGGTTTTTCAGGTCGTGTCGAACGATGATAAAATGAAAATACCGTTGATGCTGAGTAAAGACCGCGAACCTGCTTGCGGTGAAGATCTTAAAATAACCGGGTTTGAGTCGCACACGAGAGCTTTTGTGAAAATAGAGGATGGATGCAGTGAAACGTGCACTTTCTGCAAGGTCAGACTCGTTCGTGGTAAAGTAAAATGCAGAAGAAAGAGCGAGATCATTTCGGAAATAATAGGACTTTTGGATAATGGTCATAAGGAGATCGTGCTTACCGGTATCTGCATCGGACTTTGGCTTGGCGAAAATAATGAGACCTTGGCCGATCTTATGAAAGATGTTAACGCCATCGAACGGGATTTTCGTATACGTGTCAGTTCGATAGAGCCTAATCATGTGGATACGCGTTTTATCGAGGCTATGGCGTCTTCGTCCCGTGTGTGCCGGCATTTACATGTCCCGTTGCAAAGCGGATCGGACAAGATCTTAAAACTTATGAGTAGGCGATATACGGCTGCCGGCTACGCGAATATCATCAAAAATATTCGAGCGCGTATGCCATTGATCGGTGTAACGATGGATGTCATTGTGGGGTTTCCCGGCGAGGCCGAGAGTGATTTTAAGGATACAATCCGGCTTATACGTGATGTTGAGCCGTCCCGCTTACATGTTTTTACGTACAGTGACCGTAAAGGAACCGCCGCGTCAAGGCTTCCGGGAAAGCTTGAACGTGGGATAGTGAAAGATCGGGTTTCAGAGCTTATAGCTGTAGGCGACGATCTTCAGCGTAAATTCGCTCAAAAATTCATTGGAAAAGAAGTTGAGGTACTCTTAGAATCAAATATCCGGGACAATGCATTATCCGGGTATACAAGAGAGTATGTTCAATTTGAATATTCTTCAGATACTGCTCTTTCCGGAGAAATTTTACATGCTGTTCCGTTAAGGATCGATTCGTGTTTACCGGTGCTTCATGCCTGACGTTATTATAACAAATACTTTGAATATATATATATTCGTGGTAAATATAACTTTTATTTGACCCAACAATAGTATTATGGTATAATTCTATCATCCACCTAGAAAAGGGCAAACCTGTGGCGACATAGGGGCGCAAAATTCCGGATCTAACTCATTTAGATGGCCGAATTGCCTAGAACAAAAAGGGTAATTCGGCAATGTTTTTAATGAATAACCAATATAATGTTATTGCAAATACGGTCCTAAAAAGGGCCCTGGCGGCGTTTGTCGCCTGGGCCTTTTTGTTTAATAGCATCGTAGGCTGGGCGCAGGAAGAGGGACTATTGTCTCGCATGACAAGAAATGTAGCCGATCCTTCGCGTCCGGCCGATGACGATGACCTTGCCCCACAACTTAGATCGACCCTTCCCGAGTTCAAAGAAAATTATAAGATTGGATGCACCATCCTCGCGCATAAAGCGGTGAACGAATACATAGCCAAGCATATCCCGGCGGGCGGGATAGACGAGTTAAATCCCGCGCCCGACAATGTGCCGACATCGTATAACGGCAGAACGGAAGAGCAGGCGATACGTATCGTATCTATCCCGGGCTTATTGAAAAATACCGGCCAATTGGCGCATGTGGGTCTCGGTCGCAAGAACGGCATGCCGGTGATATATATCGACGAAAACTATTTTTATAACGATACCGTGCGTGAATATGAAAAATATAAGATCTCGAAATGGGAAAGTAAACGCCGCGAACTGGGTAAAACCTATGATGAGATGCGCGCATGGATAAAAGATCCAGCGACTGTCACATCTGCCAAGGCATTTGAAAAACAACTTACATTTGGAGCCCCGGACATTTCGAATATATACCGCGAGATAGCGCGATCGGCGTTGCTGAACCTGGATAGTATATGGACATTATATTTTGATCCTGGTTTGGACGAAGATGATGACGATCTGAATATCGGCGCGGACATCGTGGCTCGATCTTTAGAACGTGATATTGATACGATCATGCAAGGTGCTGATTTGTACAGAATAACCCATGTGCGCCTTGTTATAGAATCGTTCAGGAGATTTTTATCCGGAGAAGAAGGATATGAATATTTATTTGCAAACATAAAAAGTAAAGCAGCTAAAGAAAGAACGGGAAGTAAGCATGAGTATTTTAACAGATTGTTGGAGTTAAAACGTATATATGATTCATTGAATGATAAGGAAAAATATGCTGTGATCCTTGCCGTTATACTGCACGACAACAATTTCGTTCAAAATGTCGGTTTTGTCGAACATTGGGAGGCCTCGGCAAAAAGAGTGAGGCAGATCCTTAATAATTATGGCATATACGATGAAGATTTGATCGTAAATGTCAGGGATATAGTGCGATATCACGGATACATTGGAGATATGACCAGTTATGCTGTTTTCCCCGATGAATTAAGAAAATTTTCACCATCATTCAGAGCGCAGATAATCGTTGCCTCACTTGCGGATGCATGGGGCAAGTGTACGCGAATAGCACCATATGTGCCTGACAATATCGTGTCCACACGCTTATTTGATGAAATGATTAGAAATTACCGGGAGATTGACACTGCTACGTCATCAGATTGTATAAATCATCGACTTAAATATGGATTGCTTCCAGTTGCGGTTGCGCTGGCAAAAGATGGTTGTGAACTGGAAAACAGGGAAGAACAATATTTAAAAAGGATGTTTTATAGCTCTCCGTCATCGATAATTAATATTTGGTCGTCGAATATACGAAATTATGCTTTCGTGTTGTTCATGAGACTGCGAGCGGCCGATCCTGGGACCGATGGGCTCGCCCGAATAAAGAAAACATATAAATTAATGCTTCTATTTGGGCATCTTTGCAATCTTTATTTGCGGACAGGGGCTGTAAAAGAAGGCACTATTTTATCTTTGGATTTTGGTGCCGGCGCGGCAACTGACGAACGATGCGATAAGATAATCGCGTCACTTAGTCAGAACGGTTTCTGGGACATGGACGATGCAGAAATAACAGAGAGCGCCGTATTGCGTGAACTGGAACGAAGCGGTTGGAAGAATGTGTTTGGCTTGGAGCTTGGGTTTAATGGCGATAAAATACTGTTTGATCCGCTGGATGATCAAATTGGTAATGAAGTGATCAATGCCCAGTCTGCTAAAAATGTACAGAAAAAACGGATAGGGCTTGTAGCACCGGTTTCATTAGCACGATACATGAAGGATCTGATGGGAGGGGCTAATGAATTAAATTCAGGTTATGTGTCGGTTGACCTTATGATTCCGGAAAAAGGGGAATCAGTAGCAGATTTTACACAACGCGTGCGAGAGAATAATTATGATATGGTGATTGCGGCATTGCATGGAGCGCAGGTAGAGGTCCCGGTCGCATTTGAGGATTTTGGGTGTAAAACTGCTACTGTGATATTTCGTCCAGGCGAAGCATTAAAACGTAACGAATTAGGTGAATATCCGTCAGGAGCATGGGAAAAACGTTTTAACAAAGACTCTGAAGCGATCCTACTAGGGAATGCTACTGCTGGAGATTATGGTAAATATGTGGGTAAAGTTTCAGTTATACCGCATGGGTTCAATAATGTTGTGGATAGTATAGATGTTGACAAACATTTTGATAAAGGGGTGATTGTCGGAGGACGGACGCTATGGTCGGAGATGAGACGGATGCAAGATGTTATCGATCTTGTTGACGCTGTACAGACTATCCCCGGGGGTGAAAAGTTTTTTGGGTATATTGCGGGAAAATTCCAGGCCTTTGAAGATATTAAAACCCGCCAGAGATATGACGAAGTAGAAGTATTGCGCGGGCATCCGGACTGTATGTATATAGCGGCGGCCGATATTGAAGCGAAATATAATAAAACAGGGGGATTTAACGATTATCCGTCTTTCAAGGAGTGGCTTTACAATAAAATCGTATCGCATAACAAAAAAGTGATAATTGTCGAAGGGGACTTTAGCAATAAAGAAGTGGCAGCGTTAGAAGCAAAGCTAATAGATTTTACTTTCGAGTTGTACCATGAAATATTAGATAACAATAGGCCAAAGGTGGAGTATTCCGGCGCGATACATAGGCGTCCAGGAAATAATATAGCGGTTGTTTTTAAATCCGGGATTGGGGATGATCTTGCGAATGAAGGCATCCCTAACGTTGAAGTTCCATATGATCAGGGTGGGGCAGAGTTTGCGACTGCAGCGCATGCTATAGTGACCTTATTGAATGATACGAATAAATATAATGAGTTGCGATGGCAAGGATTGGAAAAGGCGAAGTTGCTTACAATGAGGCATGTCGCCGAAATGTATGTTAATTTGGTGCGCGATGGTCTAAAAGACGTAATTGCCGATAGCGAAGGCCCCGCGCTTTTCGTGGATAAAAACGGGATTGTCCGCGAGCTTACGAACGCCGAACATAAAATATTGAACCCCGCGCTTGGGGAGCTTGCTTTCTCCCCGGAGAACAGCGCCGCGGTAGAGCATCTTTCTCCCGAAAATATCGAGCGCCTTGTCGGGAAAGAAAATTATGATCAAATCAACGCCCGCGCGCCGCCATTGGAACTCGCGATACACGTTATAGACGATGAAGAGTTGCTTAATAAACTTCGCGAAAAAGGAGATCCGCAACTTGCCGAAGAAATAGCCAAAGGTCTTATTACACACGCCGGAACATGGAGAGCGGATCTGCCGGGCGGCAAAAAAGGTAAGGTCAGAGTCTTCAATTTATTTATCCCGCGTTCAATATATGAAACTCTCCTAAATCCTCAAAATGAAAAAGAACTTTTTTTATGGCGGGATCATGAAGTCGGGCATCTGCGGGACAGAGAGGCAAATATAACACCAACCGATGCCGGAATTGTCGCTGCACGGAAGATTTGGATGTTGACTAAAAATGTCGATTCACGACAAGATTTGGATAAGAACGATATTTTTGCTAATAAGAAAGTGCGCAATGATGCTTCAGTCGGGCGTGTATTGCTTACAAAAGGAGATCGGCCAGATCCGAAGGAGACTCTTTTTAAATCATGGCGGGAAATTCGAACATTGGATCAATTTGGCCTAAAACCAGTTTTTTTAATATGGGCAATAAAAAAGTCGTTCTTTTTCTTAGAGGGAATATGGCGCAGATTGACAGGTACGGTTGATGAGAATTATTTGGCGCGTGATCTGGCTCAGTACGATAGGATGATAAAAGAAATATTGCCAAAAGCTGATTTTTTGCGATCCGGGGCAACTGGAGTAATAGGTGATAAAATACGCCGGAATGATTTTGGGAAAAAGCCTACTAACTATTTGGACGCGTGCGGTGGGATGGGTCGTGCTGCAACGGCTGCGGCTGATAAATTCAGATATAATCGATTGAATACATATGTAGTCGACATGAATGATTGGGCGGCAATCGATAATCGTGGACCGCTCGAACGAGTGTTGGATTTTGTGAAGGGAAGAAAGAGAATAAATATGCCGCGGGGGAAGTTTGAATTTATTAAAGGAGATGTATGCAATGTAACATTGCCCCAAAAAATGGATGTTATAACCTTGTTAGCAGGCCTGCAATATACGGATGATCCGCTCGAAGCCATAGTCAATTTGTACAATCAGCTTAATGAAGGTGGGATTTTGATGACTGGGTATATGACCCCCGCCGGTCAAAGAGACGCGCTATCTGAATATTATGAATTTCTAGAGACGTTGCATTCAATGGGGATAAATGTAGGTTGCAAGACTAACTATTTAGAAGATGAGGGTGTGTACATTATCGGTTTTTTTATCGAGAAAGGTGGAGAGAAAAACATCCGTTCTAATATGGTCCCTATTAAAGCGGTAAAAGGGACAGTGTTCCATTCGGGAACAAAAGTAATACAAAAAACCGTGTATTATTCGAAACCTGCGGATATGCCGATCGTTGAATTTATACCATCGGGGACGAATGCCTCAGACAATGTCGCGATTGCCCCTAAAATATCCAGTACTAACGATACTGCGCCCGAAGGCGCCGCACTTTTTGTGGATAAAAACGGAAACATCCGCAAACAATCGAACGTGGGGAAAAGTGTCACACGGCCTGTGCTTACCGAACAAGATTATAGAGCCGGCAAGTTGCCGTCCGTACTGGAGTTAAATAATGAAGTCGATATAAAGGCTCATCTAGATAAATACGGCGAACGGATAGAAGGCAATATCCCGGTACAGATGATAATGAACGGTGATATGGCCAAATTGCTGAACGATGAGGATGTAGCAAAGGTCAAAAGAGCCGTTACCGCCGGGCGAGAGAGTCTGGTGGACGAAGAGACCGGCGCGCCAAATACCACTCTGATAGATGAAATATCCGGGGACATGAATTTTCCGAACAAACGTAACGCGATAATCCATTTAAAAGAACCTGTTGTGGTCAATGGGCGTACATTTAAAGCCATCAAATTGAAATACGTGCTTGTCCCGGCCGGAGAGCATAAAGAGGTAAAAAGGATGAAAGGGCAACCGACGCGGACACTCGAATGCGTTAACGGCCGTGCGGTAGTGGAAAAAGTGCCATTCAAGGTGCTAGGCGGTGGTTTCTTGAAAAGTGAATATCGTGAAGCCGTTTTTTCAGACGAGATCTATAATCTTGCGAATCCGGATTTTACGGCCAACCCGTATTTAGCGGTAGGATATTTCAGGGAAAAGATCGCAAGCGATGGGAGACAGATGGGTTTCAGCGCCTATTTGATAGAGGATGATAAAAGGTGGACCCATCAGCTTGAGAATTGGATAAATCTTATTAATTTCGCAAAAGATGAAGATGCGAAGGATTTATTGAGATTTTTTAATATCTCGATCGGCGATTTTCCCTTGCCGGAAGGAATGGCAGGTGATATAAAAACGTTCTTATATAGTTATGGGCGTCTTTTGCGTGATCAGCACGAGGCCGGATATTCACATGGTCAGCAAAATCTTTCGAATATTTCGGGTGCGCCGGGAAGGGCCGTTACAATTGATCTAACCGATGCAAAGATGTTACATGATATTGATCCCGAAGATAGGATAATTTTTATTTTGAACGATATATCGATGGCGATGGGGACGTTATTGACGGAAAAGATTATTAATCTTTGCCTTGATAACGGGCTTATGCTTCCACAGGAGGAATTCCTTAAAGGATATTTTTCTTATGACGGGGATCCGAAAATCCCGTTTACATTCACCTCGGACGAGCGGGCTATGGAGGATGTCGTAGGGACGACTATGGGCATAGTCGGAATGCTGGAAAATGTTGTCGCGCAAAAAGAACCTCTGGCCGATTTTATGAATAGGCAGACCACGAAATTTAAACAGTTTGTCACGGCGGTAAAAGAAGCGAATAAAAAATGGTGTGTGCAGGCTTCGGATCATGGATCCGTTCCCGATATGAGCACTTTATGTGGAAATGTGGCAGAGTATAAATCCCCGGCTGAGTATCTATATGCGAGTAAAAATGATATTACGCTTTTAGAAAATATGCGGCATAAAAGCTGTGGAGTGCAGATGAACATGAACACATATAATATGTTCGATGGGATGGGAATATTTAACGAGATCGAGGGGAAGAACGGATATTATTGTTTTTCTGATATGATGATAGGCCCCGACGCGAACTACACAAAGACCACGATAAATGCCGTTTGCGATATTCGATATCGATTTGGGAAGGGGATAGCCAAGGGACAAGAAGAGAAAAGCCCCCTATATAGAACGGATCTTTCCGCAGAAAAGAGGTCAACACTAAAAGAACTGATAAAGATGACGGTGATACATCAGATCAATATTACGCAAAGACCCACTATCTCCGAAAACAAGAGTTTGTGGCATATCCTTGAGCGTGATCTATTGGCGGCGTCCCAACAGTCGTCTTTTACGCAGGCAGTGAATAACGCTTCGGACCGGTCACAGGAAAATGAAAGGACATATATTCTTAAAAAAGATGAGACGATCGCGGACGCGATTAAAAGTATCAGCGCCAAACATCCAGAAGCGATATTCGACGTCGCATTAAGTTCGGAATGTCATATCGCAGATGTTCCCGGAGATATAAAACGGCTGGTTTTTGAAGGAAATGTTGGAGATATTGCGCAAGTCGAGGGGATAGTCGCGGCGCTGCGCGCGTTGCATAATCCGAAAGATGATGTAATGCTTATGTTAAATCGTATTTATGCCTCTTTAACCGGTGAGGCGTATGACGGTGCGGCTTCGATAAATGACCTTTCAGATCCTGCCAAGTTTGCGAAACTATTTAAATTTGTCCTTCCTCCGGCCTCGCAAATTCCAAGCGGGGAGATAGAGAAAATTAATAAACGTTTGCTTAAATTCCTTATAGCGGCGTAATCCCAATGTGTAGATAATTAAAAAGTTAGAATAATTAAAGATTTTCCTCCTGAATTTGACTCTATATTTTTTATATGGTATACTCCAGGGCATTAAATAGAGAGGAAAACTTGTCAAATTATTCACAGATAATTGCCAGCATAAGCTGGCTTGATGTTCTGTTTGTATTGATTTTCGTTGGAATGATATACCGAGGTCTGCGAAGCGGGATCGGAAGTCAGATACTTTCGCTTATCGGTTGGTTTATCGTTATATTCTTCAGTGTAGGATATTATTCGGTACTTTCCACATCAATATTCGGTTTTATGCAGAGAACATGGTCCAGATCGTCGTCTTATACTATGATAATCGGCGTCGGGTTCATAGTAATCAAATTGCTTGAGATGGTTTTTCGTGATCCCGCATCGGATAAGGCGTTCGCGCGTGTCGCATGTACGATACTTGCGTCTTTGCGGGCCGCGATTGTAGCGGGACTTATCAGCATACAGCTTTTGTTGATGCCTGTGCCTGATATGAATAAAATGGCCACGAAAGGCTCAAAACTTGCCATGTATTTTGTGAACCTTGATGTTAGCGTATATAGCGGAATAACTAAGGTTCTAAGCTCCGTAAAAAGGCGTGACAGGATAGATATAATCGACGAATTGAGAAATCCAAATTGATGTTCAGATGATGGTGAAAAGATGAAACTAAGAGAAATTTATGAACGAGGGGTTAAAAAGTCGATGAGCGAGGATCCTCGCTCGGGGCGTGGTATCAAGGAGCATCTTGATCGTGTAAAAAAAGAATATCGCGTGATGAAGGGGATCGATCGTAAGTCGTTCGACCTGGAACGTCTTAAGCACCCTTATGATGATAGCCGAATATTGTTCGGCAGTGGAAGTGAAGAGATCAAAACCGTTATGGTCGGGGTCGATATAGACGTATCGGAATTGTTGCTTGCGGATAGGCTTCGGGAAAAAGGTGTTAAGATCGATCTTGTTATCTCACATCATCCGTCAGGAAGGGCTCTTTTTCAACTGGATAAAGTAATGGATATTCAGCCGGCCATTTGGGAAGGTTTTGGGATCCCGAAAGAAATCGCGTCCAAAATTATGGATAAACGCATGAAAGAGGTCGCGAGAGGCCTGACCGGTACAAATCATACTCGCGTCGCGGATACTGCCAGGATATTGGGTATACCGTTTATATGTATGCACACAATGGCGGATAATTGCGTCTCGGCGTATTTACAGCGAATATTCGATAAAAACAAGCCTAAAAAGCTAAAGGATGTGCTGTCCATACTTAAAAACATACCGGAATATCGGAACGCCATGAAAACATCGGGGGTCGCTCCGCATATACTAGTGGGTAGCGAGAAAATGGACGCTGGGAAGATATACGTGGATATGACAGGAGGGACGAACGGTCCTGATGCCGTGTTCTCGAGACTTTCGCAATCCGGTGTAAAAACGATAGTCGGGATGCATATAAAAGAACAGGGATACAACGCTGTGAGATCCGAATTCTTGAACTATGTTATCGCCGGACATATGGCCAGTGACGTTTTGGGTATGAATCTTCTTTTTGACGCGATTGATCAGAAAAGCGAGTTAGAGTTTATAGAATGCTCAGGGTTTAAAAGGATAACAAGAAATAAGTAAAATGGAAAAGATACCCCAGACAATAATAGATCAGATACTTGATCGCGTGGATATATGCGAGATAATCGGAGAGCACGTGCAGCTTAAACGCGCCGGTCGTAATTTTAAGGCGTGTTGTCCGTTCCATAATGAAAAAACGCCGTCTTTTGTCGTGTCCTCGGATAAGCAGATATATCATTGTTTCGGATGTGGTGCCGGCGGGAACGCGATTGGTTTTTTGATGCAATATGACAGCCTTAGTTTCCCTGAAGCGGTGAAGGTATTGGCAGACAGAGTTCATATCGTTCTCCCGAAATATGATAACGCCAAAGCCAGCGCCGAAGCCGAGCTTGCGACCAAAATTACGGCGATAAACGACGAGGCCGCCGGGTTTTACCAGAAAAATTTGAAAAGTGAACGCGGGAAAGAGGCACTTGAATATATTAAAAAACGCGGGATAAATCAGGCTACTATTGAAGAATTCCGTCTCGGCATGGCCTTTGACGAGTGGGACGGTCTTAAAAAATATTGTGTGACAAAAAGCATATCGACTGATTCTTTAAGGACTGCGGGACTGTGCATACAGAATGAAAAGAGAAACAGTGACTATGACAGGTTCCGTAATCGGATAATTTTCCCGATCTTTAACGAAAAAGGCAGTGTCGTGGCGTTCGGCGCCCGCGTAATGGATGATTCGCTTCCGAAATACATTAATTCGCCGGATACGCCGGTGTATAACAAAAGTAATGTGATGTATGGTTTGAATTTTTCGAAAAAAGGCATCAAGGACAAAGGGTATGCGATAATAGTGGAAGGATATCTTGACGTTATTATTCCGTATCAGCACGGGATAAATAATGTCGTCGCGGCGTCAGGAACCGCTCTAACAGAGCGGCATATAGCGCTTCTAAAACGATATACCGACACGGTGGTAATGATCTTCGACGCGGACAAAGCCGGGGAATCCGCTAGCTTGCGGGGTTTGGACATTGTGATAAACGCGGGTCTGAACGTGCGAATAGCCACGCTTTCGGAAGGCGACGACCCGGACAGTTTTGTGCGTAAATACGGCGCTGAAAAGTTTTTAGAGGCCGTTAATAAAGCCAAGGATCTTTTTGAATATAAACTGGATCTCTTGATAAAAAAATATTCGCTTGGCGAGGCGACTGGAAAATCGAAGATCGCCAAGGAAATGTTGCCGACGATTTCTAAGGTTCAGGATAGTGTATTGCGAGCCGTATATTTGAGGCGACTCGCCGAAAGGCTCAATGTGCCGGAATCATCCATTCAGGATGCCGTGAAAAGCGGTTCTTTATCCGGCGGGACATGGGAAAAGTCTACTACGGACGTTGAAGAGGCGGTGACGTATCGCCCAGAAAAATGCGATCCGATAGAAACGCATCTTATGGCTGTTGCCATAATGGATAAAATGATCTTTGAACGTATTAATGAAGATCTTGGGGATGATGCTTTCAACGATCCTCTTATGCAGGAGATCTTTGCTTCACTTTCTGGCATGTATAGATCGGAAGAAAAATTAAACGTGGCAAAACTTGTGGCGCGCTTTAGTGAAAATATATCCGCAAAAGACCGTTTGATGACGGCGATCGAAATGGCCGATATATGTTCCAATCCTGAAAAAGTGTTTAAAGACTGTGTAACGGCGATACGGAAAGCGAAAAATAAACGTGCACTTAACGATCTTAATGAACGGTTGCGAGCGGCGAAAGAAGCTCGCAATGATTTAGAAATAATTAAACTGATAGGTGAAATAGATTCATTTCACAAAAAAAGACTGATAAACGGAAACGTTGGTTCTGGTTCTTGAACGGGGGAGAAGCATGCCAAGAAAAAAGAAAAAACATGAATCGAACGAGAAAGACGAATTGCTCGAGAGACCCGAGGATGATGAGCAAGAGGGCGACGACTCAGGCGAAGAAGGCGGCAAAAAAAGTAAATCCGCTATTGTCCGCGAACTGATACGTGCCGGAAAAGACAAAGGGTATCTCAGCTATGAAGAGGTCAATAATATTCTTCCGGAAGATCTTGTTTCTGCCGAAGAGATAGACGAGGTAATATCCACTCTTCAGAACGCCGATATTAAAGTCGTTGAGTCCGAAGAAGAGATGGAAGGGGTGTCTTTCGTCGTTAAGGGGAGACAGACCGCGGAATCGCGCAAGTTTGTCCAGATAGATGACCCCGTGAAAATGTATTTGAAACAGATGGGGCAGATATCGCTTTTGAACCGTAAGGAAGAGCTTGAACTAGCTAAAAGGATCAAGAGCAAAGAAAAGGAATATAAGACTATAGTGTTCGGGATAAAAGTCGGACGCGATAAATTGCTTGAGGCGATCGATGAAGCGCTGGACACCCAGTACAATATAGACGATGTTCTTGATATAGAGCCGGGCGAGAATATTGAACGATTGGTGAAAAAGAAAAAAGATCTTATCCATCGCATACGTCTTACGCGGAATGTGGAGGCTATAGTTGATCTGTTGCATAAACTGAAGGTCGCTATAACTCTTACTGAAAAGGTTGCCGGAGATATTCTTGAAGTTATGGAAGAAGTACGAAAACAAAATGTCCGCATGGTGCGTCTTGAACATGAAAAACGCCGTGGAAAAGAATATAAAGAAGCAAAAAAAGTTTTGTCTAAAAGTGTGCGCATGATCGCGTTGCCGGCCGATAAAATAATAGAATGCGTCGATCGTCTAAAAAATATCGAGGACGAATACACGAATGCGAAAAAAGAACTTGTGGCCGCAAACCTTCGGCTTGTTGTAAGTATCGCTAAAAAATATACGAATCGAGGGCTTTCGTTCCTTGACCTGATACAGGAAGGTAACATGGGGCTTATGAAAGCCGTCGATAAGTTTGAGTATGAAAGAGGTTATAAGTTCAGTACGTATGCGACGTGGTGGATCAGACAGGCGATAACGCGTTCTATAGCTGATCAGTCTAGAACGATAAGGATCCCTGTTCATATGACCGAAACGATCAACAAGTTGGTGCGTGTATCTAGAGCTTTGGTTCAGCAGAACGGGAGGGAACCGACCCCGGAAGAGATAGCGCATTCTATGAAAATCCCGGTGGATAAAGTCCGGGGAATTATAAAGATCGCTCAGCATCCTATCTCGCTTGAAACTCCGATCGGAGACGAGGGGGATACAAGTTTCGGGGATTTTATCGAAGATAAATCCGCGATGTCTCCGGCCACCGCTACCGCGTATGCCATGCTTAAGGAACAGATGGACGAGGTGTTGGATACGCTGACGGATCGTGAAAGAAAAGTACTTACGCTCAGGTTCGGTATCGGCGATGGCTGCCCGAGGACGCTTGAGGAAGTAGGTAAAATATTCAATGTTACCCGTGAAAGGGTGCGTCAGATCGAGGCGAAAGCTCTTAAAAAACTGAGACATCCGATAAGGGCGAAGAAACTGAAAAACTTTCTGGATATCGGTTTTTCAGATTAGGATGACGGATGATAAACGTTACCGGAAAGACGGAAATTAAAACAGATAAAGCCCCCGTGGCAGGCCCGTATTCACAGGCCGTGGCCGCTGGGGCTTTTGTTTTTGTGTCCGGTCAAATGCCTATAGATCCGGCTACCGGACAGGTGGTGGAGGGCGGGATTGTCGCAGAGACCGCACAGGTTTTTAAAAATATGGAGGCAGTTCTCGCAGCGGCCGGATTAGGTTTGGATTCCGTGGTCCGGACCGAGGTCTTTCTTAAAAATATCGAAGACTTCCCGGCGTTCAATGATATTTATTCTGCTAAGTTTACTTCCGGGACAAAACCCGCGCGTTTTCTCATTGAAGCGGCGGCACTGCCTAAAGGCGCTAAAGTCGAGATAGCCTGTATAGCCTACAGAGGTTAATACCCATGAAACTTGTGCGATTTGTGTATAAAAAGAAAATATTTGTTGGTAAAATATTGGGCGATAAGGTTGTTCCTATATCCGGAAAGCCGCGTTTTAAGCCGGTTTTACTCGAAAATGTAAAATTATTGTCTCCGGTAGCCCCGTCAAAAGTTGTTCTTGTGGGGCTCAATTACCGTGATCACGCTAAAGAGCTTGGGATGCCTCTCCCGAATGAACCAATAATTTTTATTAAACCGGCTTCGTCGGTCATTGGGCCGGATGATGTTATAGAATATCCGCCGGAGTCTGAAAGGGTAGACTATGAAGCGGAAATAGCAGTAGTGATAAAAAATAAGGTTAGTTGTATTGCGCCGAGCGCTGTAGAAAAAAATATACTTGGGTATACATGCCTTAACGATGTGACCGCTCGCGATATCCAGAAAAGCGACGGGCAGTGGACACGTTCAAAATCATTCGATACATTTTGCCCGATCGGTCCATGGATAGAAACAGATCTTGACCCAACAAACCTAGCTATTAAATCCTATCTGAACGGGGATCTCAAACAAAACTCATCCACATCCGAATTTATTTTCAAAATACCCGAGCTTGTCAGTTTTATCTCGCGTGTTATGACGCTCTTCCCGGGAGATGTGATATCCACCGGTACGCCGCACGGGATTGGTCCGATGAAACCCGGGGATACGATAGTTGTTGAGATTGAAGGTATCGGCCAATTGCGGAATTTTGTACGGCGAAAATAGTTTTGCGTGAATACGAAATTCGAGAGTCGAGATTAGATTTTATGTTATGGATGCCCGATAGAAGCATTCGGGCATGACATAGCTGGTGTCACAGCAATGATAAATGTGTAGAGATTCGAAATTCGAGATTAGATGATTATGAGAAAAGGCATCGCGCATCTTCCTTTGCACGGAGGGAAAGCTCCGGCATGGCTTTTTAGCCGTATGACACTTCTAGCCCGCGAGATAAGCTGGATACTTTGTTATGAATTCGGTCCGCATGAATTTCTTCGAAAATTAGCTGATCCGTTTTGGTTCCAGGCATTCGGTTGTGTTCTCGGTTTCGACTGGCATTCTTCCGGGGTCACTACAACGGTTTGCGGAGCGGTGAAAGAAGGCCTAAAGGATATCAGTAAAGAGATAGGGGTTTTTGCCTGCGGGGGAAAAGGCGGCACATCGCGTAAAACCCCCTTAGAACTCGAGGCTTTGGCCCAAAAACGGCTTATAGACGCTAACGCCGAAGAGCTTAAGTACGCCAGCCGTATGTCCGCTAAAGTTGATAATACCGCCGTTCAGGACGGATACCAGCTGTATCACCATTCTTTTTTTGTGGATAAGTCTGGCCATTGGGCGGTAGTGCAGCAGGGGATGAATGAAACAACGCGCTGGGCGCGTCGCTATCACTGGCTCGGCGAAGATCTAAGCGATTTTGTCTGTGAACCGCATAAGGCCGTTTGCTGCGACAAAAAAGAAAATAATGTCTTGAACATGGTCGCGACTGAAAGCAATGACGCGCGTAATATGTGTGCTGATCTCTCTTGCGTAAGGCCGGAGAAAATAGTTCTAGAATATACGAAGATCGCTGATCTTAAAATGGCGCGCCACCATGAAGTGTTATTGAAAGACATCCGTCCGGAAAACCTTGGTAAGATCCTCTTGAAGACGTACGAAAAACAGCCAAAAAATTTTGCGTCGCTACTGGATACCCAAGGGGTTGGCCCGGGGACAATTCGCGCCTTGGCGATGGTTAGCGAGATTATATATGGCAAAGCCCCGAGTTTCAAGGATCCGGTACGTTTCAGCTTTGCCCATGGGGGAAAAGACGGCTTTCCGTACCCGGTTAATCGTGAAAGATATGATAAATCCATCCAAATCCTCAGGGATGCCATTTCTAAGACCAAAATCGGGCAACCCGAAAAGGTCAAAGCAATACAACGGCTGTCCAATTTGATGTGATATTGGTATGTAGGTAATATATTTAATGGTGTGTTTGAACACTTAGAACTCTGGGGGATAGATGTGGATGTAAGCGAAAATGACCCGTTATGTTTGGCTATCTTTGGCGTGGGCGCGGGGATCTTCTGGTTTTTTGGAGGGTTTACTAGGTTACGTCGCAAACGGCTTATAGAAAATGTACCCACGTCCACGGTTCGTGGAATGGCGATGGGGTTAGTAGAGCTTGTCGGGAAGGCCAGAAAAGAGCATGTTTTCAAGGCGCCTTTTAGCGGCAAGGACTGTCTATTTTATAAATACGCGGTAGAACGTCTTGAAAGCCACGGGAAACACACCGAATGGGTGACTATCGCCTCAGGGGGGACGTATGACAGCGCTTTCTGGCTTGAAGACACTACAGGTAAGGTATTGGTATATCCTCGGGGCGCGGAATTCATTATGCCAGTCGATTACAGGTTCGAGACCGGTTTAAGCGTGAGCCTGCCGCCAAATCTTGTGAATTTTATGGAGCAGAACCATCTTCAGTATAAAACATTTTTTGTGAGGCATAAGATACGTTTTATCGAATGGTGTATTACGGAAGGCGAAGAGGTCTATGTGCTGGGCACGGCGCAAAAGACCATTAATTCTAGCCCGGACGACCATAAAAACAAACTTTCAAAACGACTGGCGGAATTGAAAAAAGACCAAAAACTAATGGCGGAGACCGACGAAAATAAAGATGGGATCATCTCGGATGAGGAGTGGGATAGTGCCGTCGCGCGTTTAGAACAGTCTATCCTCGAGGAGGAGATCAAAAACACGCCATCCGCTGAGAATAATACCGATACGTTCGTAGGTAAAAGCGCGCAAGCTCACGTTTTCATCATATCCGAGGAAAGCCAGACTAAACTTATAAACAGTTTTTCAGCGCAGTCGATATTTGGTGTTTTTGGCGGCGCTATTGTAAGCCTTGTGTCGCTCGCGTATATTTTATATAGATTTCGGGAATGGATCAAATTCTGACAAAACACTGTCAAACAATGTCATTCCCGCATGTATTTCGTGTCCGACGTTGCTACGTGGGCTTTTATAGCGGAAGAGGGAATCTATGGTGTCATTGCGAGGAGAAATAACCAAAGGTTGGCGACGAAGCAATCTTTGGGTAGCGAATAGAGTAGTACGCATAGATTGCTTCGCTTCGCTCTCAATGACGAACTTGTAGAGATTCGAAAGTCGAGATTCGATTTTATGTTATGGATGCCTGATAAAAGCATTCGGCAGGACAGGGTTTTGGAATTAGAAATTCGAAATTCGATGATTAGGGGCGGACATATGATCCGCCCAAAAATAATAAAGGAGATAACATGGTGACCATAATCATACTGGCGGTTTTTGCTTTTATCGTGGTAGGTGTTGTCCTGTATTTTGTCGCGGTTTATAACGGACTTATTTTCGTTTCGAGAAATATCGATAAATCATGGGCGAATATCGACGTTCTTCTTAAACAACGCCATGACGAGATCCCAAAACTTATTAAAGTATGCGAAGGGTATGCGCAATATGAACGCTCAACGCTGGAAAAGATCACCTTGGCCCGCACGAATTGCATACAGGCGAGGACCGTCGCCGATGCGTCAAAAGCGGAAGGGGAGTTGACCCAGGCGTTAGGCTCGTTATTCGCGGTAGCCGAAAATTACCCCGATCTAAAGGCCAACCAGAATTTTATTCAGATGCAGCAGCGTATTTCGTATCTGGAGAGCCAGATCGCCGACCGGAGAGAACTTTTCAACGATACCGTAAATAGCTACAATATCCGTATAGCGACCATACCCGATCTTTTTGTGGCGAATATGATGGGAATGAAACCTAAGGATATGTTCAAAGTTTCAGATGAGGATAAAACAGATGTAGGTATTAATTTTGAATTACCAAAATAACATCCCACCAAAAGTGTAATATTTGAAAGCTACGTTTAAACGTTTATTTTATTTGGTGCATATTGTGTTATCTTACCCCAGGTTCTCACTTGAATTTTTCGATATATTCCCCGTGTTAGTACTCAAGAAAGATACAATCTCAGAATGTTTGTACGGTTAACATTTTATGTGACAAAAATGCTAGTCTTTGATATAATACTACAAATATAACAAAGGAGATAGTATGAAGAAAACTCTATCGCTTATACTCGCCTCAATATTTACATTCACTTCAGTTTCTTTTTCGCAACCGGCAATAACAAAAACAGTTGATAATTTAGGGCCATTTTTAGTATCGCAGCTCTTTGAACAGTCAAAAGATGAACTGTCCGAACTGACAGAAGGAAGAGCGGAAAACGTCGAAAATCTGGTATTTCGGAAGGCAGCCGAACAATATGCATCGAAAATTCTTGGGCATATTCAGGAGCATGACCTTCGTATCGCGCTAGCCGACTCTCGGGATGAACTGATAGACCAGATAAATGAGTATTGTCTGGCGCAGAATGTTTCCCACGAGAAAAGAGCGAAGATCATCGAAGCCGTATATGTGGTATTCAATATGAATGATACGGCAGAAAGTATCGCAGGACGTGAGGTTTCTAAAAAACTTCATACTCCACTTAAGGCAAAAGATGCCGCCATGGCGAAACGTTTTACAAAAGGTGGCGCCGCAGATGATGGATATGGCATAAGTGAGGGCGCCTCGATCGACGGTTCATTTGCAGTCGATGATGAAGGAAATCAGGGGTACTATGTGACCGGCGGGAAAAAGGTCTATACGAATATAGTGGATAGCATGAAAACCTTCTTTAAAAATCGAGAGAGGATACTGAATAAACCGATATGTTATGTAATTAAACCCGGTATCGGCGGACAACATACCCCGAATGAAGGCATAAAAGCATGTTTTGAGATGCTAGATATCACAACAGGTAAAATAGTCGGCGAATATGAACTTGGTAAAGACTATGAAAAGGACATCGAAACGGCTCTTGCATCTTTGGGGGATAATGTGGGCTGGGATCAGATCGCGATAGTCCCGAGTTCTAAATCCGGCACAACGGATGAAACGATGGTGATCTTTGTAGAATTGACGTATTTGATGCTTAAACATACATCATTCCCAGGGGATATCGCACGTGGAAAGATCGTCGCCGATGCGTTTCTTAAGACGTTGCATGATCTGAATTTCCTGGATGGGAAAGAAAAGCCGAACAAGGATCTATTTGTCACCGGCGAAAAAAGTATAATTGAGCGCATAACAGAAGAAGCAAATAACCACAAGGCTCAAGTCACCAAGTCTGACATCAAAAATATGCTGGGCGTCGTTATCGGAAATATGTTCTTTGAAACTACCGATAATCCTGACCAGAGTAGGTTATCAGCTTTTATACGGCATTCAGGGTTAGGGGATGATCTGGGGGAGAACGCGCCCGGGTTTGGAGCGATGTTCGAGGATGTCGGGGGCCGTTGGACGGGAGATCTGCATATGATGTTATACCTTGCGTATCACGATCTGGATGCCGGCAAATACTGGGAATCGAGATATGCCGCTATCAAGGAAGTGCGTGCCGGGAAGCATATCGCTAATGCGCTCGGTAACAAAATCCTGGATGAGGGCATAAAACGTATAGCGCTTGTGGTCCCGGATCATCTATTCTGGTTCGGAAAAGCTATGGAACAGAATTTTAATGAAAGCATATGGCAGGAAGGTTTTGCCACCCTTATTACTATCAAAGAAAGCCATTGGAACGTGCAATCCGATCATTATTCCGATAAAACAGGTACTATGGTGATCAATCTGTCCGGTATCAGTATCCCAAGGTCACATTTTAATTCTGTTGATGTTTTTGTTAACGATATGCGGAACATGCGTTCGGATGATCTTGCGATAGAGATAGGCCGATTATTTACGACATTTTATGGTATGACGCATACAGTAGGCACACGCCTTATTGCGCGAGCGCTGGGAAAGGAAGGGAAAGCCGTTAACGATGTTGATCTTAACGATCTCGATAACGCGGCGACAAAGATAGTTCAGAAAAATCTTTTCGTTCTACAGCCATATGTTGAGTTAGGAAAAGGGCTTTTAAAAGACCGTTTGGATAAATTGCAGGCCGCGGAAAAACAGAATCCGGGAGCAATAGCCGTAGCGATGGACGAGATGAAAAAACAGGCTCAAGATAAGTATTTTGAGACAAACGTCCCGGGATTTGCCGGACACAACGCGAAAGATATGAAGGCATTGGCGGCGCTGATAAAACAAGCCATAGATGATGCAAAGGAAAGTAACAGGATATTTCTGCCTTTTATCTATCTGGAAGGGGAACGGTTCCACCAGTTGCGTAATTATCTGGCTGAATTAGGGATCGAATGGATATTGCAGGGGACAGGGGACCAGCATATTAATTATCAGCAGGTACTCAGTCAGCCGCAGGCGTACCTACCTTTTATAGTGTCGGTTGTTCCTCTTGTGGAGTCCGAAGGCCGCCCGGCTATCGGTTTTGCAAAAGGATATTTAGATAACATAAGCCCTAACATGATACGTGACTATTTTGCCGAAGCGTCGTATCGTGCGCTTACAGAGGAAGTCCCGAAAAAATTAGGTCATCCAGAATGGTGTAAAGGTATATTTTTACGCCTGGCTGATACCGAAGAAGATCTGAATATGCTTAAAGGTGCGTTCAAGATGGCTGTTGAAAATGGGGTTAAAAATGTCGGACAAAACGATAACGATACCTTGATAGCGGATGTAAGCGCTAAAACCGGAGATATCACGGTACATCGGAATGTGCCAAATTTGATAAATGCTGTGCATGTGGATAATAAAGAGATCGCTATAGTGGTAAATAAAAACCTTATAACAAAAACACTTGCAGAGGTGTCACCTGAATTGCGCGTGGTCTTTGAGAAGGAATATCAGGTTATGAGGCAGAGTCTGTCAAAGATGTTCCCGAATGAGAATAAAGGCGTTATTGAGACGAATGAAAATGATATAGAAGCTATTACGAACGAATTGATAAAACAAGGTAAAAAAGTCGTAATTTTGGATAATGGATTTATGCTGGGGAATTGGGATAATAATACGCAGCATATCGCCGGAGTTTCAGGCGTGAATTATTGCGTGATATCAGCGGCATCTCATCCCGAAAAAGAGCTAAAGGACGCGGTTGAATTTTTGAATTTGACCGCGATGGCGCTTATGGGTGTCGGTGTGTTAACTGATGGTAGGGATATATTGCTTTTTGAAAAAGCATATCGACTTTTTACCGGAGAGGATCCGTCTCCCGAAATGATGGAACCCATACGTAGAGATCCATTGGCGACCGTATTTGCGATCAAGGTTTTGCCGCGGATGTTGATGCTTTCCGGAAGTATAGTAGAACGTGAAACTATCAGAAGATTGTTTGCCGCAGCGGCTTAAACCGTCGGGCGTGAAAATAAAAAAGCAGGCGAGATCTTCGCCTGCTTTTTTATTTTTAGGCTTTGCATTATTTCTGGACTGTTACGGATTTTACCGTTTCTTTGTCTCCGGCCTTTGTGCCTTCTACCTTGACCTTGTCGCCGGATTTAAGCGCGCCAAGCGTCGCGACGTTCAGTGACGCGTCCACGATCTGGGCCGTCTGATCGATCGGGAATATTTTTGTTTCGCCTGATTCGTTTTCGACTGTGACGCTGTTTTCCTTTTCGCCGGCCATTACCGATAGAACTTTACCGGTGACCACGAACGGAGCCGCGGCTACGGCCTTTACGGCATCGCCCGGAGTGGCTTCGTCAGCCGCATAGGCGAACGAGCTCGCTAAAACCAAAAGCAACAGAACTGATAGAACTTTCTTCATACACTTTCCTCCTTGTTGGTTTTAATTGCCTTATACACCTTCACAAATCACTGTTTATAGTGTACATTTTAAACAATTAAAAAGCGGTTAAAATATTGTTAAAATATTCTTATGAGAGATGGGGTTATTAATCCGGATCTAGTAACGAAAAAAGGATGTGATAGCAATGAAAGTATACACAGAAAAAAGAGCTCACGAACGTGTCGCGACCACTGTTGTGGCTGAACATATGCTGGATGTCCCGGGAAAGGTCGCTATTCCCATGGAAGGTCGCAATATAGGTATTGAAGGGATGAAAGTCCTCTCAACGTCCGATCTCTTGCCTGGAGAAAAGCTGAAAGTGGTCTTTTATCTGCCAAATTCCGAGACCCGTACGATGTTGGATAGCTTGCTGGCCAAGAACATTATCCCAAGAGACATAAATTTCGCTAAAGACAGGATTGAGGCCAAAGCTAAGGTGATCTGGGCTGGTGGTACGGATGAACGCCCCGGTCGTGTCTACGCGGGATTATTATTTGAAGATATGAGCATAAGGCACAAGAATATACTTAGATCTTTCATTTCCAAATGTAAGAACGGCGAGCTTTGAACGATGGGTCACATTTTTTTGATTTTCTAACGTTATTTGCCCCAGGAAAATCTCATTTTAACCTCAATTTTCAGTAGTAAACTGTGTATTTTTAGCCCTACGAATAAACACCTCATTGAGCCTGTGCTCCTTCTTGGCAAGTTGACATAACATACATTATCGGACGTTGCGCTTGAGGGAGTGAAATGCGATGTGGTATCTAAAAATCAAGATCGTTTTAATATGGTATTCAATATGGCGGAATAAGAAATGGCAGACAAAAATAAATTCGTCTGCCATTTCTTTACATAAGGTTTAATTGTTTGACGAGCTATTATCTTTTAATGTGCTGGTGTCACTTATACCTTCTTTTGATAAAAGTTTGGATAATTCCGTCTGTTCCGATTCGACTTCTTGTTTGTCTATTACGCTGGTATCGCCTTTGATCGTCGATGATGTGGTATCGGAATTATCGGTTTCTTCAGTGGTGCTGGTATCCGAAGATTCGGTTTCGTCAGTAGCCGCGGCGGCCAATGCTGATGCATATACAGTTGATATTTCTGATGTTGTAGCCGTGGTGGTTGTGGCCGAAGCGTCGATGCTATTTGGATTGTATGAAGTTGTAGTTGTGGTCAGAGATGTCGAGTTGTAGTCGGTTATGGTTATTGACTCAGGAGAATAACTTTGTAATAGATATGCGGCGTATAAAATTCCGAAAAAGTTTGTAATTGTTGATTGCGATGACCAGTTGCTGACAGATGGATTAAGCGTATTCGCGGTAGTTGTTGAAAAGGTCCCCGATGCAGATGCATAAGTATATTCAGCCAGGGTTGTGATCATATAAGCAGTGCCGGTATCCCAAAGGTATATGTAAGTAGTATCCCCAATGGTTTTTCCACATAATTTGTATTCCCCGCTGTCTGCTTCAGTTTCGACGTATAAGCGTTTTTCGCTCAGGGATTGTCCGTATACGTCGGTACCGGAAGTAATGGTCCGCATATAACAGTTATAAGTTGCATTGTCATAAGTTGTTGTGCTGTATGCCCTTGTTGCGGAGTATGATTCGGATTGACCCCCAGTAGTTGTTGAATATGTATACCCGTTTTCAGTAATGTATGCAGCGGTTTGTGTGTCGGTAAAAATCTTATCATATCTCAGTGACATCGAGACGACTGCCGATGACAAACGGTTGTATAAGTCTGCAATCCCGCCGGTGGCTTTTATTGGGGCTGAATAGTAATTAGCGGTTTTTTTAGAAAAATCATATTGGCTTGTGATCTCTCCGTTGGAATTAATTACATATTCATTCTGTAACCCGAGCGGGATAAGGATCCATGATGAATATGAATCGATGGTTTTTGTTCCGTCCGTATTATAGTTGATAGAAAAATAGTGCTCGGCATTCGTGCTTCCAGTACCGTAATATCTCCCCATTTCTTTTTTGCTTTCGTTATAAAATATTTTGATGTTTGTTGTCCCTGCGGCTGTAAAATCAAAGATATCGCCCGTATTTGCGGCGGTGGTAGTGTCATTATAATGGGTTTCTATGTAATAATATGGTTCTATGCCATATTCATTAAGTAGATCAAAATCGATGTCGGTGAAACCCAGATAGACATAGCTATCTGTTAAATATCCGTTTGCATTGACAGTGTAGGTGCTTACTTCTCCTAATGAGGAAGCGACGGTTGTGCTGTATGACGTGATTGTTCTTGAGCCGTTTGTATTATATTTGGAGACAAATAGTTTCTCTCCATCAGATGTCGCATTTGTGTATAAACGGCTGGTTTCTTTTCCGGTTGTTAAATTGTAATCTATAGTTGCTGTTAATGCGCTTGTTAATGTTTTAAGCCGGAAAAGATCGCCATTTGTGGATGTGTCGGCTGTGTCGTATACATAAGATGTTCGTGTGTTTTCTGTGTAATTATCAATTTGTGTCACCCATCCATTGGTATTTAATGTGTATTTTGCGATAAGTTTCCCGCTTGAATTATAAGAATTGACGATCGAAGTCCCGTCACTGTTGTAGGTCATAATAAAGTTTATCTCTCCAGTTGTAAAGGCACTTGCGTATTTCCATGAGCTGATTTTGGACGTTGTTATGTCATAATTGACGGTTAGTTCGAGTACGCCGGACGTTTCCAGGCTGTAAAGGTCGCAAATCGTTGTATTTGTGTTTAAATAGATATATTCGACGCCGGTTTTGTAGTTGTAGCTACGAAGTACGCGATTTGTTGTAGAGTCCATCGTATATTCTGATTTTATGCCGATCGGGATGATAAACCATCCTGCATATGAAGTGATAGTGTTAGTGCCGTCACCGTTGTATTTTACAGCGAAATATTTTTCCCCGTTGGCATTTTCGGTCGAATATGCCCTACCTGTTTCATATTGTCTGTTAATATCATAGAATTTCAAGTAACTTAAGTTGCCTGAGGCCGTAAGATCATAGATATCGTAGTTTATCGAAGTATTACCTATATTACTGTAAATATATTCGATGGCTCCAAGGTTTAATGAAGCATATGATGTATAGAGATAGTAACTCGTTACCCAACCCGTGGAGCTTATAGTATATTTACAAACATGAGAGTCAGTCGATACCGTGGTTGTACTGTACGAATCTATAGAACTTATTACACCGTTTGTGTAAGTATTCACAAAGAGGACCTCATTAAGACCGGTTGCGTTCGTATAGACCCTTTTTGTTTCATAGGCCTGTGTGCTTGCACCCCCAGCTACATAGTTAGAGAGGTTATTGTAATAGACCGTCACTATCGCAGTTCCATTACTGGCAAGGTCTGATTGATAATTTGGTACAGAGGCGCTGTTATAATTGTAGTCATAATAAACTCTCTTATTATTTGTGTAATCGTTATAGTAGGTATTAGATCCGTTGGTGTCGTAGTATTTGCACACGACTATATCGGCTTTATTCCCGTTCGCGGCGGTATTGAAATGGCAGTATAAATTTCCATACCAGTTGCCCCATGTATTGTTATATTGGACATATTTTGTTTTACCGTCGGTGTAAGTGGCGGTTATGATGTCGTCTGCAGTTGTTGAGGACTCATCCATCCAATTTATACTCGATGGATTAGCCGCAGAGGTCAAAGAGTTATTGGCGCGTAGTGTTGTCTCTCCAGGATCGGAACAACTACTCCAAGTTAATGAAGTGAAATTAACGTTGATCCTGTCTCCGGAACCGCTGGTCTCGGTTATTACAGAGCTTTCCCATATGGAAGTGAAAAGATCTTTTTTGTATATGATATTTTCACCTGAAGTGCTATCCCAATCGATCCAGTATTCGCACCTGTTAACCGGATCATAGACATAATATAGTTCTTCACGTCCGGTAGTTGAATTTTTGATTATATCGCGGTATTCTCCAGTAAATGAATATTCACCTTCGGAATTTACGGTGGTGACGCTGAGACGATAGCCGATCTCATCCCCATCTGTTTCTGCCGTGATTGTGGTCCCGTCTGATGCGCTAGTGCCGATCTTTTGATGAAAATAATAGTAGTGTGCTACACCCGGATTATCTCCGCCCTCGATCACCTGCACTACCGGCAGGTCGGTTTCACCCCAAAATGCATTGTAATATGACGTTGTAGTGGTTGTTACCTGACGTTTTTCCCCGTCATCACACATAACCCATTTAATCGATTTTTTAAGTCGTCCATGCTCAACATTGTCGGCGACCGAGACGCCTTTATAAAAATTTTCG
>Ga0116171_10000388_pt1 | contig 47024 bp, 53 predicted proteins | sample AD_JPNHW2_MetaG_FD_89798 | JGI IMG/M metagenome (GOLD analysis project Ga0116171, IMG submission 89798) | Active sludge microbial communities of municipal wastewater-treating anaerobic digesters from Japan - AD_JPNHW2_MetaG | ecosystem: Engineered > Bioreactor > Anaerobic > Digestate | place... | reverse complement strand
TTGATTGTAAAATCCTAGCGGGTTAAAAAAGTATTGTCAACGATAAATAGCCGTCATCGACCCGGTTTCATCAACACGGTTGTATCTTATCACTGAGTCACTTTCGGCGTAAAGTTCGCAGTCCTCGTGAAAGGGAGCCAGGCAGGGCTCCACCACTCCGTATTTCGGGGACACGGAATCGAATTCAACGAGATCCGGGAATATGTTCCAGGAGACGATGTCCAGTCGATCGACTGGGAGGTACCCGCCCGGTACAACCGGCCGTTCGTTGAGGAGTACAACGAGGAACAGGACCAGACATTCAATTTTGTCCTTGACATCTCTGGTTCGGCCGGATTCGGGTCGGAGGTCTCAAAGAAAAGAAAGAACCTTGAAGTGGCGGCGGGTCTTGCTTTTGCCGCTATCCGGAACAATGACCGGATCTGCCATCTCTCGCATCCGGTCACGTGGAAAAGTTCATCCCAGCAAAGAGTGGCAGAAAACACCTTGTTTTGCTCTTGAACGCGGTTATTTCCCATATGGCCATATCGCAGAAGACAGCCCTGTCTGCCGCCACGACCTTTCTGGCCCGCGTCATTCCGCGCCGCTGTTCGATCATCATCCTTTCAGACTTAATCTCTCCACCCTTCATCCACTCACTTACAATCCTGAAGCGCCGGCATGAGATCATCACGATCCGGATCACCGATCCCCATGAATGTCAACCTCCGGATGCAGGGTTCATCGAAATTGAGGATCCCGAAACCGGTGAACAGCTCCTGATCGATACATCAGACGAAGAGTTCCGGCAACGGTACCGTGTCCGGGTCAAAGAATCCGGCCGCTGGCTGGAGTCGGATTTTGCGAAGACCCGGATCGACAATGTCCAGCTCGCAACGGACGAACCATATGACCACGTCCTGAACCGCTTCTTTGCCGACATTAGCCGGAGGAGGGCGTATGGCAGGATCCTTCACATACAGGTTCTGGGAAATTCCGGGAATCCATAACGAAAACCGTGCGCGGGACCGGGGAAGTATGCCCATACTCATTGGGTTCGATCCCTGCTTTTTTCAGGATGGCAGGCAGGGTGCCTTTCCCATTGGTAAAACCGACAGAATAGATTCCCGTCTTTCCGGATACACCGCAGAGCCGGTGACCCCCGCCGCAGTTCCCATGAAGGCAACGGTCAGCCATGGTACGGCAACCCGTTACACGGCGCCGCACGCAAGTGCCCGTTCCTTCGTGAGGGCAAAACGGACAAACGCGTCGCCATTTGGGAACGCTTCGCTTTCGAGCTTTTTTTCCAATGTGCTGTCCGAGCGGAACACGTTCACGCCCGCCGTTTCACGGGGCTGGTATGAGTACCGGACCTCAAGCGCGTTCTCGGGGCCATGCAGCCCGGGTTTCCGGGAATAGTTATAGGCAAATGCCACCGACCACCGGTTCTCCTGCATGTCCACGTACACGGTTCCGACAAGCTGCTGGTTGTTGTGCCGGATCAGAACTTCGTCCTCAAACTTTTCGATAAGTTTCTGCGTTGCTGCCTGCGGTCTGAAACCTAAAAGTTTTACCATCGGTATGTCCTCCTGTCCTAATTTTTTTTCATGGGCAATCATGTGCTGTGACCGGCGGGGAAATTCCATCCACCTGTCCTATAACAGGGTCAAAGGATGGCTGGTTCCACCCAAGATTCCACAACACTACCCGGTGGGGATACGTGGGAAATGTATGGGGGATGCGGTATCCCCAATCTTCCTGTTAAACTGTTTATTCCGGTTTGTGCTTTTTTGGGTTATGTTGCGGTGTGCGTTTTTTCCATTCTTCAGTACAGGACAACTTCTCCGCTTGAAATTGCGCGCTTACTGTTCTTATCAATGACCGTATACTCCATCTTAGTGTTCAGATATGCTGCCTTCCCACCAGCTGCTCCTTCTGGTTTCCATGAAATCTGGGCTTCATTGTCATATCCAGATGCAGGTACATCGTCAATACGGCAGTTGTCTGCATAGAGCATGAACTTGTCACCCGGTGTGATGAACCCGTCGGTACTCCCTATCTCCATGATATAGGATGTTACATCAGACGGGAGGCATGTCCCCTCCGTTGTCTGGATCTCATCATACGTATCGATGTCGTACTTGGCATCGCCACTCTGGAGCTGGATGTAGATATCTGATAGTGCAAAGGAGTCTCCGCCCATATGTTCGAAGAGCAGTCCGTTCTTTGCAGTGAAATTGTTCGGATAGGTAGATTTCCAATCGGTTTTGTCAGTGTCCTGAATATTCGCAATGACAGCACTTGCCTTAAGGGTAGCCTGCGGTGTCTTACTTTGATCCGAGCTTAGCCCACCGGCGAATGCGCTCACTACTGCTGCGATAATGATTGTGACGACGAGCATCAGCATCACACCAACGACGGGTGAAACGGCCGATTCCTTTTCGATCCTCATGGTACAATCACCTCTTTATCAAGGATGTATTTCCCGCTGGGTGTGTGCAGAATCTTGACATCGACAACTGACCCGGATTTGAATTCATACGTATCATCTGTAACATCAAATCCAAGGATTGCACTGGTGCCGATATCGGACCCGGAACTTAGAATGTCTCCTGTTTTGAAGGTGTAGTTACCGAAATCCTTATCGGGATTATTACCGGAATACCCGAATGACATATCATTAATGAAAGGCACCCGTGTGAATGTTCCATAACCGTAAAGATCTGAGGACTCGCTTGAAGGGGTCTGTGTGTGTTTGAGGATAGTTCCATTAGGAAGTGTGTAATATGTAATGAGATTGAGATTCTTGGTTGGGATAGAATCCCCGCTCAAATGCTCAAACACCATTTTCGTCTCAACGTATGCCGGTCCCATGCCTCCGTCATCTTTCATGAATCTCACATCGATCGATGCCGACGGCGCCTTCTCCGTGTCAGAAGTAAGCCCTCCCGAAAACGCGGAGACAACCGCTGCGATAATAATTGTTACCACGAGCATCAGCATGACACCGACAACCGGCGATACTGCGTGCTCGTTCAATGTCCTTTTTTCATCGTTCATTCCAACACTCCTTTCCTTTCTTTCGTCATCCATCGATGAGTCCCGGACCATCCCCGTATATTGGGATCTGAGATTCCATGACGGGTGACTCGATCAACTCAGATTGAATTAAAACTATTTAAATTGATCATAATTATTTGTATTAAAACAAATAGACTTTTGTTATAAGAGGTACATACCAGATATTCCAGTAGGAGTGCAGGGATCCATGCGGCGGACGAAGATCCGGATAACCAGCCCGGGATCGGAAGGATGGAGACATCGGGGCGTTCAAATTCTTCTGATCTTCCTCATCCTCCTTATCATCATGTCCTGTTCCTGCGGCTGTATCCGGCTTGTCCAGAAATCCTTATCCAACGATGACGGATCCGGTGCCAACGGGTCATCCGGTACCTGTAAGGATGGCTGCGATGTGGTAACAACCCAGACACATAAACCCAGAACCACGTTCAATGCCGGGAATGCTGCAGGAAGAGACGTATCACGTCCGGTCACGCCAACACTTGTCGCTGAAACCGCTCCGATCCTTGAAGATGCCCCTGATCCGGTCCAGCACGCGACCCGTTTCAATACATCCGATGATACCTCCCGGCTCACCCGGGTGCCGGACTTCGTAAAGACCTATTCCCTGCAGGCAGGTGCAATCGGCCTCATCGTCAACGTGACAAAAGGTCCGCTCATCATCAGGTTCGACATCGACCCCGTCCATGACTGCATTGAAGATCCGGACTCCTGCCGGGGCAACCTTGCGGCATCGGCGAACCGCCCGTATTGCACGGTGACCGTGCGGGACAGCGGGACACGGGCAATCGTGGCACAGGACGGGTACGGGCGCGAGTACAGTTCGGACACGTCAAATCATGTGATAACAGTCTATGGCAGCGGGCAGTACCACATCACGCTGGAAGGGAGCTATCTTGATCTTACGCTCTCAATCACGACCGGGGCGTCGGCATTTACGACGGATGCAACATCCATAGCAAACGCGGGAACGACAACAATCTCACCGGGTGAATATGAGAAGATGATGAGACAGAGGCGGGGCGTATGATGCCGGGCACAGTTCTCTCAACCATCCTGTCGGGGTGCGGCTCCATCCCGGCCCTTGTCATCCCGGCCGCAGCGCTCTCACTCCTCAAGATACTGCAGGAGACCACATCGGTCTCCCATGCCAGCGAGATCCCGCAGATCCCACCCGCAACCGAAAATGATCCGAATGCCAGAGGATCCGAGTCGGCATTCCACCGGCTCGTTGACCGGATCTCCCGGCCGACAGTACCAAGCCTTGCAGCGTTTGCCGCCGTCGCCGGTCTTGCGCTGATTACCGGCACCGTCGTCCTCTTCATCGACCTTCCCCTGCCGGTCATGGGAATCCTCTCCCTTGTCTCGCTCTCCCTGCTCGCGCTTGCCGCGCCCGCGCTCGTCTGCCGGGCGTTCGGTGGCGTCTGGCTCCCGAAACCATTGCCGTCGCCGTCTGCCGGGACCGGGCCGGACCCGGCGGGGCCCGGCATTGAGGAGAGCCCCGGTTCAGGACCTTCCGGGGAGACCGGCCGCCTGCTCCCGTATCTCCCGGCGGACCCGTCGCCCTCGGTTATCTCGCAGTACTGGGTTTCCGAGCCGTTTGCGTATGTGACGATTGCGCAGGAGGGCGTCGAACGGTTCCGGTACACCGTCACCGAGCCGGCACTCACCGGGAAAGAGATGATCGTCCTGCAGGAGACCTATGCCCGGCTCCGCGACCTTGTCATCTACGATACCTCCGAGAAAGACCGCGAGCGAAAGTTCCAGCCGGAGTTTGTGAACACCATCATCCGGCAGTTCGACCCGGATGTCACCGACGAACAGCTTCGGATCCTGAACTATTACCTGAGCCGGGACCTCGCCGGCTACGGTTCCCTCGACCCGATCATGAAGGATCCCGATATCGAGGATATCAGCTGCAACGGTTACGACCTCCCGGTCTTCGTCTTCAACCGGGCATACGGCAGCCTGCCGACCAACATCATCTTTACGAAAGAGACCATCAACCAGTTCGTCCTCAAGCTGGCCCAGAAAGCCAACAAGCAGGTCTCGCTCTCCAACCCGCTCGTTGACGCAACGCTTCCGGACGGCGCCCGGATCCAGATCACCTACAGCGACGTGGTGTCCACCCGGGGCAGCTCGTTCACCATCCGGCGGTTCCGGGCCGAACCGATGACACCGCTCGATCTGGTCCGGTACGGGACCTACAACGCCGAGACCCTCGCTTTCCTCTGGCTCGCCATCGAGCACCGGAAGAGCCTGATCGTAGCCGGCGGGACCGCGAGCGGCAAGACCTCGACCATGAACGCGGTCTCGCTCTTCATCCCCCAGAACGCCAAGATCGTATCGCTCGAAGATACCCGGGAGATCCAGCTCCCGCACCGGAACTGGCTCCCGACCGTGACCCGGGAACTGAACATCCCGGGGATCAAGGGCGGGGACATCGACCTGTTCACGCTCCTTAAGGCAAGTATGCGCCAGCGGCCCGAGTACATCATTGTCGGGGAGGTGCGCGGTGCGGAAGCCCAGACGCTCTTCCAGGCGATGAACACCGGCCATGCCACCCTCTCGACTATCCATGCAGGCAGTGTCGGCGAAGCGATCAACCGGCTCACGCACGATCCCATCAACGTGCCGCCGGTCATGTTCACGGCGCTCGACCTCGTGGTCGTCCAGGGCATCTATACCTCGGGGAAGACCCGGATCCGGCGCTGCCTCTCGATCCACGAGATCAGCGTCAATGCAAACGGCCAGGTCGCCGCAACGCCCCTGTACGAGTGGCATGTCCGGACCGATACATTCCGGAGAGTGTCTGAAACCTCGAAAGTGCTTGCCGAAATCGCGTTCCTCCGCGGCTGGAGCGACGAGGAACTGGCAGCGGAACTGAAGAGACGCGAGGAGTTCTTTGCCCGGGCGCTCCAGGAGCAGCCGGAAACCATCATGGATCTCGCAAACGCCATCCACGATCTTGGTGAGTGAGATGGACCTGCCCGCACCGGTGGTGACGCTGGAGGACCGGCTGACCAGAAAAGAGGCCGCCCTCCACGGCGGATACCTGCAGGCTGCGCTGCGCTCCGCCCACATGGCAATTGTCCCGGAGGATTACCTCCGGGCGATCCGGAGAGACCTTGCCCTCACCGTGCTCGCGCTCGGGTTTTTGTACCTCTTCTTTGCAGTCACCGGCATCAGGATCGAGAACATCACCGCCGCCCCCTCCGGCCTGATCTTCTGGCTCCTGCTCTTTATCGCCTTTGTGCCGGGCCAGTACGCGTTCCGGGTCTATTACCCGGTGCTCGTTGCGCACGGGAGACGAACCCGGATCGACCTCGACCTCCCGTACGCCATCTCCTACATGCAGGCGCTCTCGACGACCATGCCGCCATCCGACATGATCCGGAAGGTGTACGAGGAGGCGGACATGTTCGGGGAGATCTCGAAAGAGTTCGCCATGATCGTCCGGGATGTCGAGCTCTTCGGCGACGACTTAAACACCGCGATGAAGAACCTCCAGCACACCACCCCGTCGCCGGTGCTCCGGGACTTCCTCAACGACCTTTCGATCGTCTTCGACAGCGGGGGCAGCGTCACGGACTTCCTTGCGGCAAAGACCGAGTTCTTCCGGGAGCAGGCCAAGCGGGAGATGGAACTTGTCCTAAAGACCATCGAGATCATGGCCGAGGTCTATGTCTCGGCATTCGTGGCCGGGCCGATCGCCCTCATCATCATGATCGTTGCGCAGGGAATGACGAACGCAAAGTCCATGGACTGGCTCCTGCCGATGATGTACATCGTGATCCCGCTCGGCGCAATCGTCATGATCTGGCTTCTTACCATCATGCTCCCCGCGGAGAACCTTGAGATCACCCGGAAGGAGGTCGTCGAGGAGTTCTTCGGCTCGGGACTCCGGCAGCTCGGCGATGGACAGGACGGGGAACCCTCGAAAGCCGATGCGACGTTCTACAAGAAGATCGAATCCCGGCGGCAGCTGAACCGGATCCTTGAGCGGCTGAAGAACCCGCTCCAGACATATATTACCTCCTACGATTACGGCATCGTCGCCGGGGGGCTGGTCGCCGCAACCATCTCCATCCTGTTTATGACGGGCTGGTTTGGCGCCCTCTTCCCCCACAACGTCTTCGAGGCGGTCCTCTGCCTGCTCATCATCGGGTTCATGGCACCTGTCGCCCTCGCATACGAGGGCAGGCGCTGGTACGTCCGGAACGTCGAATCCCATGTCCCGGAGTTCCTGCGCGAACTTGCCGACATGAAAGACATCGGCCTGACCCTGCAGGAATCCATCCGGCGGATCTCCGGCGCCAAGCTGGGGCTCCTCTCGTCCGAACTTTCGGTCGCGTCGCGTGACATGGAGACCGGCGCCAACGTCAGCTCGGCGCTCGTCCGGATGGAGGCGCGGATCGGGCTCGTCTCGGTCAAACGGGCGATCTCCCTGCTTGTCCGCGCAAGCGAGATCACGACCAACCTGCGCCAGATCTTTGTCATCGCGATCAACGATTTCGAGTACTACCTCCGTCTCAAGAGCGACCGGGCGAACACCACCATCGTGTACGTCATGATCATCTACCTCTCGTTCGGCATCTACCTGTACACTGCGTACCAGCTGAACGTGCCGTTCCTTGCGAGCTTCCGCACGAACAACCTGAACATCACCATGGACATGGCCGGCAACATCACCAACATGTTCCACATCGGGATCATCCTCGGTGCGTTCTCGGGGATCATGGCCGGGCAGTTCTCGTCGAACAGCATCCTCGCCGGCTTCAAGCACTCCATCGTCCTGCTCGCGGCAGCGCTGGTCGTATTCGTATTCTTCATCTGAGGGAAAAACCATGACACCGGAACCCGGAGACGAATCGGCGGTATCCGCCGTGGTCGGCGAGATGCTGCTCATCGCAATCGTGCTCATCCTCGTTGCGGTCTTCTCGACGTCGCTTGCCGACTACCTGCCCACGGAGCGGACCCCGACGGTCACGATCATGATGAGCAGCAACGACATGGCGGGGACCATCACGCTCTGGCACAAGGGCGGCGACTGGATCCGGGCGGATTCTCTGCGGGTCGTCATCTCAGACCAGAACTCCGGGACCTCGTACCGGCTTAACGACCCGGTTCACCCGTTCGTCATGGTGCCGGGAGGCCAGACCTTCGACCTCGGGGGGAACATCACGGTAATGAGGGGTGAAGCACTGCACGGCAACGAGAGCGTGACCCTCGCCACCGATCGCGCCGTCATCTTCTCCGGGATTGTCGGGAGGGATACCCCATGAAGGACGACGCCGTTGCTCCGGTGATCGCGATCATGCTGATCCTCGCAACCATCGTCACGTTCTACTCTCTCTGGAACGCCCACGTCATCCCGTCGTTGAAACAATCCTCGGAAGTGGACCACCTCCATAACGTCGAATCGGCATTCCAGCATCTCTCTTCGGATATCGAAAGAGCCGTTGCGTTTAAACAGGATAACCTCGTCTTCTCCGAACCGGTGCAGATGGGCGGGGGGGACACTGCTTTCGATTCGCTCCGGTCGGCCGGGTCGCTGTACGTCAGGAACGAATCCCAGCCGGTCTATACCCTGACCCTGTATGACGGGTCCGGGAACGCCATGGCAACGATGGACGGGACGCTCGTTGCCGTCTCGTACGAACCGGTGGGAAATTACTGGCAGGACCAGGGGTATTCCTGGCAGTATGGGTACATCAACGTGACCAAATACAGGACACTTGAGACTCCGCTTGGGTATTATACGATGACAAACGTCAGGAACGGGTTTGAAGGAGACGGATCGCTTGGAGCATTTGCCCGTTCATTCGGAACGGCAGAATATACCATGAACCAGTCCGCGATGCCGGGGAACTGTTCTGCCATCACCCTTATTGCAACAAACCTGACAGCGTTACAGGATCGTAATTTTGCCAGCGGAAACGGGTATGGCACAGTAAAAGCAAAATCAACGGTAAAAACAATATCGTGGCCAGATGTTTATCATATCAGAGTAGAATCCGACCAGACACCGTTTGGGAATGCGACACTGGAGAACTGGAATACCAGTCTTTCCGTACTGGCCGATACGTGTACAGGCAACAATATCACATACCTCCCTGAACCTCCCGGGAGTAATGTCCGGGAATATTCAATTGAACAGGGGAAAAATCCGTTACAGGTCGTGCTGAAAACTGTCTCGATCGAAGTCGGGGTATCCTGACCATTCGCACCGGGTTGTTGTCCGGGTACCTGCATAGAATCCTGTAAAAGCCCGGCAGGTCACGAGGTAATCCTTTTCCGGATCGATGGTTTCAGCGGTACGCGTTTGCGGTGCTTAAGATCTTCTTTCGGATCGCATCCGGGGAATGGCCAAGGATGTTTGCGAGCGCCATCGCACCCCCGGCGCCCATTCCCTCCTTGACCTCGCCCTTGCAGTATCGCGCAAGACCGTCGTGCCCGAGATTCCCGAACCCGGGATCGATATAGTAGGTCTTCACCCCGATCGCGGAAGCAAGCCCGGCCATGCCGGCAGTCGCATCGTCCCGCACGTACACCGTCGTTACAACCCGGGGGAGCCGGTGACCCATTGCCTTTAAAAGCGCTGCCACGGCAAGCATCTGCGTCCCGCCGGCAAGGATCATGGTCCCGGTATACGAGCTTGCGATCCCGGCAGCAACCGGCATCATCGGGTCCCCGGCACACCTGGCGATATCGAGCGGTCCGGTGACCCGGTTCTTCTGGATCCGCTCCAGCACCGCCCGGCAGACAGACTCCTTGAGGCTGACCGGGTTCATAACAAAACTGCTGGAGACGGAGGCATCGTACCCGAGCGCCCGGAGCACGCAGAGTGCCGTCGTCGTCCCGCCGGGGATCGATTCGCCCAGCGTGAGAAGGTCGCTTGTTCCGGACAGGTACTTCCCTACCCACCGCCCGCGCTCGAACAGGGCGGGTGCGGCGGGGACTGCGTCGCCGGACCGGGGATCGCCCCCCGCCGACCCGTACATGTCAAGGCAGGGGACGGACGGGGGCCGAGCAAGGCCGGCGTTGATGAAGAGCGGAACGATCCCCGTAAGTTCCATCATCGCGCGGGTGATCACGGCCGGCGTCGGGCACCCGGTCGGGGTGTTGGGGTTGCCAGGCATGCTGGTGATCGCCCCCTGCAGGATCAGCTCGGCGTCCATCGCGGGGGTGAGCAGGGTCCCGGCCGGTGACGGGCCGGCCCCGGAGATCCCCGGGACAGTCGAGAGCAGCGTGTTGCCGAGAATGCCGCAGAACGCAGGGCTTTTCGCCGTGATGTCCGGGGCGGGAGAGAGGAATGCCATGGTAGTTCGCACCAGATCTATGCACGGGAGCATCGCATCAAGGTATCGTCCGAATTTCCGGACTGCGTACCTTCGCATCCCTTGCACCTTCGCATCGGAAGAGAACCTAATAATACCAGCATCAGCGAACCACTGATCACATGTTTGAGATCGAAGCAAGGCTGGAAAAGAAAGGGATCACCGAAGATGCCATCGTTGCAGCCGCCATGGAGCTCTATGTCTCCCATGGTATGGACAGTATGGATGCTGCAAAAGAACTCCACCGGAAGATAAAGAAGTTCCTTACCGATCCCAATGTCTCATCCCTGCTTCTCGGGGCTATCCTGCTTGAGGAGGAATTGTATGAAAACCGGAAAAATTCCGAGATCAGGGATGACCCGGTCTTTCTGCTCTCCGACGAGATCATCGGCATGGCAATCGCGGAGTGCATAGGGGGGACCTATGCCCGTTTCGAGTTCACCCGGTACGACCAGAAGAAGCCCGGGATCCTGCGGAAGCTCGGGCCGTTCCTTGACGACGCGGTTGCCGGGCTGATTGCCGGCTGCACCTCCCGGCTCTACTCAGAATGCGTATGAAAGCGCTTGTCGCGATGCTCCAGTTCGCAACCATCCTCCCGCTCGGGAAGCCTGCCGACTTCGAGGCGTTTGCAAAGACCTCGTACCTTTACCCGGTCGCGGGGTACGTCATCGGCGGGATTGCGGCGCTCCTCGCGTACTGGATCGGGAACCCGGTCATTGCAGCCGCGGTTGCGATAGCGGCGGTGCTCCTCGTCTCCGGCTGCAACCATTTCGACGGGCTCCTCGATTTCGGCGACGGGCTGATGGCGCACGGGGATAAGGAGAAGCGGATCCATGCCCTCACCGACCGCCAGATCGGGGCCGGCGGCGTTGCCATGGGGATAACGGTCACCCTCCTCCTCTTTGCCGGCCTTGTCGCATCGGCATCCGTTGCAATTGCCATTCTCGTAGGCGAGGTCTGCGCAAAATTCTCCATGGCTCTCCTGACGGCAACCGGTAAACCGTTCACTGAAGGGATCCACAGTTACCTGCACGGGTTCGCAAAGCCTTGGTTCCCGTTTATCGCCGCCCTCCTCTGCCTTCCCCTGCTCCTGCTGCCGGTTGCCCCGTTCAAACTCGCGGTCGTCGTAATTGTCATGGTAGCCTGCCCGGCCATCCTGCTCCTGCTGTCAGGAAACGTGTTCGGGGGTATCAACGGGGATGTCGTAGGAGCCTCCAACGAGATCACCCGGGCCTTTGTCGTGATAGCGCTCGCACTCGCGTAGGAAACCGCCCAGATACCATCCTTTTTATCCTATTGTTTTCCGATGTAGTACCAATGACCATCGATATCGGCGTCCACATGAAGGGCGGAGTGATCACCGAACGGGATTCCGACTTCTGCACGGTGAGGATCCGCCTCCCCGCCGGAGAGGCAACGGTCGGACAGGTCCGGGGAATTGCAAGCATAGCAAAAAAGTTCGGAACCGGAGTTGTCCACACGACGACACGCCAGACGGTCGAGATCCCGCACGTGAAACCGGCTGACCTCAAAAAGATCGACCGTGCGCTCGCAAAGAACGGAACGCCGATCGGGTCGGAGCGGGACGAGATCGTCAACATCATCGCCTGCCCGGGCACCGAACGCTGCAAGTTCGCCAATATCGATACCATCGGCCTTGCAAAGAAGATCGATGGAAAACTCTTCGGGAAGGAGATGCCGGTAAAGGTCCGGATCGCCATCTCCGGGTGCCCCAACGCCTGCACGAGCCCGATGTTAAACGAGATCGGGGTCGGGCGTGTCACACCGGTGCGCAAGGAGGGGATGTGCACCGGGTGCGGTACCTGCACCCAGTACTGCAAGGAGCGTGCGATCCGGGTCCGGAACGGCGTCTGTGTCCTGGATCCGGAAAAATGCGTCCAGTGCGGGGTCTGCGTCAGCTCCTGCCCGTACAACATCATCCTTGCCGAGCACCGGCATTTCCTGATCACGGTGGGTGGCAGGAGGGGGCGCCACCCTAAGGTCGGCAGGGAACTTGCAACCGTTACGGATGCCGATGAGGCCGTCGCAATCGTAGAGAAGATCGTCTACTGGGTTTACCGGAAAGCGTGGAGCGGGCGGCTCCTCTCCGACCAGCTTGACGAGATCCATTTCGGGAAATTCAGGGACGAGATTACCGGCGGGAAAAAAGGACCGTGATTTTTCTATGATTTTTGGACTCCGGGTTGATCGTAAATGGCGATCAATACCGGCGCCGGAATCCCTCGCCGCCCTCGTCGTCGCATGCAATGGCAGACCCGTCCCGGACAAGGGTGTTGAACATCATTGCGGCGTTCATGAACGAGTCGTCTCCGGAAGATCCCCGCCGGAGCTCGGCGCCCGCCTTGATCTGGGGGGCATCCACCGTGCGCTTCCCGACCATAATTCCCCTGCAGTGGCGACAATAGGAGCAGTGGCTGTAGACCGAAACCTCTCCCTCGGCACAGGTGACCGTGATGCGATCGTTCTTCTCCTCCCGGTGGAATTCAAGGGTCTTCATGGTACAGCTCCCGGTTAGGGTTTTCCCCCGTTAAGGGTTTTTGGTTCTGCCCCGGTTTACCGGCCGGCTTCCGGGCTCGCTTTCGGGCTTTTTTCTCTGCCGGATCCAGTGTTTCCAAGGAGGGCTTTTTCCGCCGCAACCGACATGATTTATATAGATGGCTTGCCTATAAGTAATACTCGCACAAACTGGCTGAAGGGACAGTTTTCGCAGATATTATTGGTGAAAAATTATGGCAGCTGACAAGCCCCACATGAATCTCGCCGTCATCGGCCACATCGACCACGGAAAGTCAACCACCGTCGGTCGTATGATGTTCGAGACCGGCGCGGTACCGGCACACATCATCGAAGCCTACCGTAAGGAGGCCGAGAGCAAGGGAAAGGCGACCTTCGAATTTGCATGGGTCATGGACAACCTCAAGGAAGAGCGTGAGAGAGGTATCACGATCGATATCGCCCACAAGCGGTTCGATACGCCGAAATACTACTTCACGGTTGTAGACTGTCCCGGGCACCGCGATTTCGTCAAGAACATGATCACCGGTGCCTCGCAGGCCGATGCAGCGATTCTCGTTGTCGCTGCTCCCGATGGTGTCATGGAGCAGACCAAGGAACATGTCTTCCTTGCACGTACGCTCGGCATCACCCAGCTCATCATCGCCATCAACAAGATGGATGCCGTCAAGTTCGATGAGAAGCGGTTCAACGAGGTCAAGAAAGACCTCTCCGACCTCGTCAAGATGGTCGGTTACAAACCCGAGGAACTCCTCTTTATCCCGATCAGTTCGCTTGCCGGCGTCAACTTCAAGTCGAATGGTCCGGAGACTCCCTGGTACAAGGGCCCGGCGCTCATCCCGGCACTGGACACCTTCAAGGAGCCCGCCAAGCCGACCGACAAGCCGCTGCGTGTCCCGGTCCAGGACGCCTACAGCATCAGCGGTATCGGCACGGTCCCGGTCGGACGTGTCGAGACCGGTATCATGAAGAAGGGAATGAAGATCTCCTTCATGCCCGCCAACAAGGATGGAGAAGTCAAGTCCATCGAGATGCACCACGAAGAGATCCCGCAGGCAGTCCCCGGTGACAACATCGGGTTCAACGTCCGTGGTATCGGCAAGGGTGACGTCAGGCGCGGCGATGTCTGCGGCCCGCTCGAGGCCCCGCCAAGCGTTGCGGAAGACTTCACGGCCCAGATCGTCGTGCTCCAGCACCCGAGCGCAATCACGGTCGGGTACACGCCGGTCTTCCACTGCCACACAACCCAGACAGCCTGCACGTTCATCGAGCTCCAGAAGAAACTCGACCCGCGCTCCGGCCAGGTTAAGGAAGAGAACCCGACGTTCCTTAAGACCGGTGATGCGGCAATCGTCAAGATCAAGCCGAGCAAGCCGATGGTCATCGAGAATGTCAAGGAACTCCCGCAGCTCGGAAGGTTCGCCGTTCGTGATATGGGGTCCACGATCGCTGCCGGAATGTGCATTGCGATCAACAAAAAACAGATGAGATAACTTTTTTTTGGAGAGTTACAATGCAGAAAGCCAGAATCCGCCTGACAGGAACCGATTTCAATAAAGTGGAGATGGTCTGTGAGAGAATCCGGGAGATAGCAGAGCGCACGGGTGTGAATCTGGCAGGACCAATCCCGCTCCCGACCAAGAGACTGGTAGTCCCCATCCGCAAGAGCCCGGATGGCGAGGGAACGGCGACATTCGATCGCTGGCAGATGCGGATCCACAAGCGCCTTATCGATATCGATGCCGATGAGCGGGCACTGCGCCAGCTGATGCGCATCCAGGTACCAAAGGATATCGGCATCGAGATCGTTCTGGAAAGCTGAAGGTGCGGCGTGCCGGCCGCAGGCTTTCCGGAACAGATCAAAAAAATATTCACTTTTGAACGGACGTTTCTGCTCATCCTTGTCATTGCGTTCGTCATTCGTTTCGCATTCCTCGATCTCAAGCTCTTCCACCATGACGAGTCCATCCATGCCTGGTTCAGCTTCGACCTTCTCACAAAAGGTGCATGGACCTATGACCCGAGCTACCATGGCCCGTTTCTCTACTTCGTAACGGCCGGGATGTTTGCCCTGTTCGGAGCGTCGGACCTTGTCGGGAGGCTGCTTCCGGCCTTCTTCGGGTTCCTCCTCATCCCGCTCGTCTGGTGCATCTACCGGCTCGGGTATCTCTCAAAGACCCAGACCCTTGTTGCCGCCCTCTTCCTTGCGGTATCGCCGGATATGGTCTACTTCTCCCGGTTTCTGCGCCATGACATCTTCATGCTCGCGTTCACCCTTATGCTCGTTGTCGCCATCCTCGCCTATTTCGAGCGAAAGCAGACGCGGTACGCCATCCTTGCCGCTGTCGCTGCTGCCGGGAGCCTCTGCTGCAAGGAGGAGATGCCGGTCATCATAATCATCATCGGCCTGTTCTTTGCAATCGCCCTGTACCAGAAACGGTTCGTCCTCCCCCCCCAATGGAAGACCGATCTCCTCCTCTTCATCGTGCTGGTTGCCGGGATCATGGGGGTCCTCTATACCGGCTTTCTGGGGCACCCCGAGACACTGACGGGACAGAACTTCAATGTAACGACCAGCGGGTGGTACCAGGCAATCGAGCACTGGAGTGCCATGCACCAGCAGCAGCGGCTGGGCGGCCCCTGGTTCTTCTATCTCCCGCTCTACCTGCTCTACGAGCTCCCGATCTTCATCCTTGCAGTCATAGCGGCGTTCCAGTTCCTTATTCCTGTCGACCGTATCCGGATCGCCGGAAAAAAGGTCCGGAACCTTATACGGGAAGGATCTTCTGCCCTCTCAACCGCAGATCTTGCAACCGAGAGTATCCGGCAGCTGGCTGTGGCACGGCAGGAACCGGATAAAACGGACGAGTTCATCCGGTTCTGCATCTGGTGGATGATCCTCACCATGGCATTCTATGCCTGGGTTGGCGAAAAGGTGCCGTGGCTGATCATCCACCAGCTGCTGCCGATGATCTTTGTTGCAACCTACAAGTTCAACCGGTGGAAAGCGGCAATTGCCCTGCTTGGCACCATCTTCCTTGTCGCGATGACCTGGCATGTCGCATTTGTGCCCTTGGACATCAACGAACCCATCGTGCAGGTACAGAACTCCGAGGATATGAGGGTCGTGATGAACCTTATGGACCATGCTGACGGGATCGTGCTTGCATCCGAGAGTTACTGGCCGCTGCCCTGGTACTACCGGGGAGACCGCTGGAACGAGATGATCACCTTTTACGGGAAAAAGATAGAACTTCCGGCGCTTACCACGACAGATCCCGACATCATCATCCTGCACGACACGGACAGTTACGATGCCATCGAGGGTTATAAGAAGACAACCTACAAGCTCTGCTACTGGTTCTCCTACTATGACAACGAGGACAGGCTCCTGGAGTACTATATCCACCGGGATGGGAAGATGGGGAGCATCAACATAGATGTGTTCGTAAAAGATAACAGCACGCTGTCATCGCTTGTGAAAACCGCGGCATAAGGACCTAAGGACCGGCATCCCCTTTTTTGAAGTTCACGGAAACGGTGAGAAGTTCCCGATGGAATTCTCATCCTGTACATCCGCCCGCTGTAATATCCGGAAGGTATCCGGAAACGCGGCCGGTACCGGATTTGGGATTGTTGCAGACCCCAAAGCTGCGAACCGGGCCGGGGGATCTCCCCCATCATCGTCACGCACGAAAATTTTCCGGCCGACCGTCCCCCGCACGATCAACCGAAGGGAGGGTACCCCCACTTCATCCCCTCAGCCGGCCCCTCCACCCCGATCAGCATTTACCCCCTCAGGGATATCCTAAAAACCGGAAATTTTCCGCAACGCTCCGACGGAGAGCGAGTGGCACCCCCCTCCTCAGGGATTGACAGGGACCCCCCACCCCTCCGATCGGTTACCCCTCGCGACCCCCCGCAGGAGGTCGGTCGTGCTGAGGGTGGGTACCCCCTCTCATGTGCAAAGGTGGGGGTACCCCCATGGTTCAGAATCGTAATATCCGACGAAACATCCATCCCGGCAATCGTGATTTCGCGTGCAAAAAGGGTGGGTACCCCCACTCTGAAGCCGATCAGGTACCCCCCTCCTGCAAAACCGGGTGACCCCCAAGATCCCCTGCATGGGGTCCGACATACTGGGGGTGGCACCCCCCACACTGGGAGTGAAGAGGGGGTACCCGCTTACGGGTTCAGCTGCGGGGCTTGTGTTTCGCGTGGAACCCGTAGCGAACCAATACCGGGAGAGGTAAAAAGTGTAAAGTGCCCGCCGGGCAATCCCAAAAAAGTATGAGAGCGAAGATCAGCCCAGTTCATCCCACTGGGTGCGTTTGCGGTAGATGATGTACCCGACGCCCCCGATGATGACAAGGATGATGACAACGATGATGAGCGTGCTCCCCTTGAAGAGCCCACCGATCATGCCAAGAGGATTGAACCCGGATGACAGGGTCTTTTTAAGGGCGAGGGCATTGGTATAGGACTCGTTCGCCTTGGCAAACGCAGCGTCAGCCTTCTCCCGTGCCCGGACGTAATTTCCGTTATCGATCTCGTCATTTGCATTGGTGACGTACCCGGCCGCGATCTCCCGCATGGTCGAGATCTCGGTCAGCTGGCTCTTCTGCTCGGTGCTGGTCGCGTTGGGCTTGAGCCAGACTATGAGGGTATCGGTCTGGGTGATCGGCACCTGGGCATCGGCGACTTTCTTGATGGCCCACGCCTTGTCAAGGGCAGTTTCGCCATCGGTGATCGCCTTCCCGGCAGTGGTCAGGCTCGTCATCGCGCTCGAATATCCTGACGCAGGCTGGGCTTTGGCTGTCGAGATCGCCGACTGTGCTGCGCTGTACTTCTGCTCGGCTTCTGCCGTATCGACCCCGAGGGCATACTTCTCGTCAATTGCGATCCTGAGATCGTCAAGGGATGCCTGCTGCGCCGCAATTGCCGAGGTCACTTCACCGGTATTGATCACATTCCGTTTGACAGTAACGGCATTCCCGACAATATCCCCGCTGCCATCCAGATCGGAGACACTCACAACCACCTTTTCCATCGTGGTTGTAACGCTCGGTGCCGTACCGGTAAGGGTGACCCGCATGGACTCCTCAAAATCGCTCGGGTCGTACGAGAGCACCCATCCGGTGATATCAACCGTCTTTGCGTTATCGACCGGCTGGACATTGTCGATGTCGTTTAAGACGAGCACGACATTCCAGTTGGGATTCTCAAGATCTGTCGACAGGGAAAGGGTATCGTCCTTGGGAAATGTTTCATCGCCGGATGTGGCGAATTTGATCGTGAACGAGGCAGTAACCGTCGATCCGGGGGTCAGGTCACCCGAAGGGCTGACATCAACCGTTGAAGTCGAAAATGCGTATACGGCGGGAATGCTGAAAACCAGTACCAGCAATAACAGGATCCATTTTTGCGAACACTTCATTGTATGCCCTCACTCAAACAGGGGATCGATACCCTCATCAAACATAGTCGATTTTTTCTCTTTCGACTTAATAACGTCTTCCTTTGTTTCCTTCGCAATATCGAGAAGCTCCTTGATCCGGGGCGCGTTGCCAACCGTCGCCAGCATCACGACAGCTGCAACATAATCGCTGTTGACCGGGTAATCCCCGCCGCGGACTTCCACGCCTGCGATGTTCTCCTCGACCCAGCTCTTTGCCTTCTCGACCCCTTTGCGGTCCATCTCATCGGGAGGACCGGCGATCAGCACGAGCGCCCGCTCGGCCGTGGAGTAATCGCAGGGCAGGGTGAGGCGCCCGAGCATGGCCCGGCGCACGAGAGCAACGATCTTCGCGGTCTTGTCCTCGCCAAGCAGGACCTCTTCGGTTGCCTCGCGTTTCCTGAACTTCTCCGTTATCCCGCCGAGAAGCCCCCGCTTCTTCTTCGTGTGGTTGCTCACGACATCGCTGATGGCATACCCGACCGAGGTGATGCCACCGCCACGGAGCGTGTTGATGATCTCGCTGGAGTCGACCACCATCTCGCCGACGCCCATTTTGCTGACTTCCCCGGCCCGGAAGAGGACAGCGAACCGGCGCACGATCTCATTGTTCAGCCGGTGAAATGCGCTCTTTACGCTCTCCCCCTCGTTCTTCCACGCGCTGTTGTCGAAGATGAAACAGTTATCGGTCTCGTTGACAAGCGTTGTCAGGCTCCGTGCCGCGTTGTAGGAGTAGAGCCGTCCTTCTTCCGGCGCCGGGATGATCCCGAGTGCATAGACCGGTTCGCGGTAGATCCGCTTTAAGTGCCGTGCAAGGACCGGTGAACCACCGGACCCGGTCCCGCCGCCAAGCCCGGCAACGATGACGAATGCATCCACGTCGTGCGTCCCGCGGGTATCGATTGCGGTGATGATGCTGTCGATCTCATCGGCAGTGACCCGGGCGCCGGTCACGTTGTCGGTCCCGACGCCATGGCCCTTGACAAGCGTCTGGCCGATCAGGATCCTGTCCCGCAGTTCGATATTCTTGAGCCCCATCAAATCCGTGCGGGCAGAATTAACGGCAATCCCCCGGAAACTGTTGGTACCAAGCTTCCGGTCCTGCTCGATAAACATATCGACAATTTTGCCGCCCGCCTGGCCAAAACCTATGAAAAATACCCTCATGCGAGATACCGTCCGATGGGTTTGCCCGTAGCGATAGCATCCGGGCTCTCTGTTGTTTTTAGAAATTTAATTCGACAGTACAAAAACTTTGTTATGATTCTCCGAGGATTTTTTTAAAAACCGGCGGGAATGACGGAGGCTTTTTCATTTCAGCCAAATAATACTGGGGATAGTACACCATGAAGGTCTGCATCATCGGGGGAGGACTGACCGGCCTCGTCGCCGCCCATACGCTCGCCGGGGACGTTGCCATCGATCTCTTTGAAGAGCAGCCCTTTCTTGGCGGATGCCTCTCCTCCTATACAATCGGGGACTTTTCCATCGAGCGGTATTACCACCACTGCTTCTCCCGCGATACTTCCCTTTTGTCCCTCCTGGAAAACATGGGTCTCATGGGCCGGCTTGAATGGCGCAATGCCTCGACCGGCTATTTTGCCGGGGGCAGGGTCTATCCCCTGACCACCCCGGTCGAGATCCTGAAATACCCGTTCCTCTCGCTCACGGACAAGGCCCGGCTCGGGCTCCTCACCCTGCGGGCACGATCCCTCAGCACCGCGGAACTGGACACGGTCCCTGCTGAAGAGTATATCAGAAAAACGCTCGGGGACCGCATCTATACCTCGTTCTTCGAACCCCTGCTCAATGCCAAGTTCGGGGAGAACAAGGGTGAGGTCTCGGCTGCATGGCTTGTTTCGAGGATCGCCATCCGGTCCGATCGCGGGGCCGGCGGCGAACGGCTCGGGTACCTGAACGGCGGGTTCTCGCAGCTCATCGATGCCCTCGCAGGTTCTATACAAAAGAAGGGCGGCGGTATCCACACCCGGACTCCGGTCGTTTCAACGCGGAGGGCAGGCAGCTCGTGGGAAGTGAACGGCACCCCCTACGATGCGGTCATCTCGACCGTCCCGCCGCAGGAGCTGGAGCGGATCGGCGGGCCGGCGACCGTTGCGATCCGGTACCAGGGGGCAGCCTGCGTAACACTCGGGCTCTCCCGCGAAGCTACCGGCGGGATCTACTGGCTGAACATGAAGGATCCCGCACCCTATGGCGCGGTGGTCGCCCACACCAATTTCATCCCGTATACCCGGTATGGCTGCAACATCGTTTATCTCGCGTCCTACTTCACCGGGAGCCTGCCGCAGGATACCGAAAGCCGCATGATCGCGGACTTCTGCCGGAGGTTTTCCGTACAAAAAGACGAGATCCTCTGGAACAGGATGGCCGTCGATCCCTTTGCAGGCCCGGTCTATACGCTCGGGTACCGGGCAAAGATCCCGGCATATGAGCACGGGGGTCTCTTCATGGCAGGGATGTTCTCGGGGCCAAACTATCCCGAGCGGAGTATGGACGGGGCCGTGCGGGCAGGATTGGAAGTTGCAGGCCTTGTGAGGAGAACGGTACTCCATGGCTGAACCGTTGGTGACCGCGATCATCCCGGTCTATAATGACCGTGAAGCGCTCGAACGTGCCCTGCCGGAATCGATCGCCGTCCTTGCAGGGATGGATCTTCCGGGCGGTTTTGAGATCCTTGTCGCCGAGGACGGGAGTACCGATGGGAGCGCGGATCTTGTCCGGCAGGTGGCAGGTGACGATCCACGGGTCCGCCTCTTCCACTCGGACGAACGGCTCGGGCGCGGGCGTGCGTTGAACCGGGCGATTGCCGCAGCACAGGGAAGCATCGTCTGCTACTTTGACGTCGACCTTGCAACCGACATGCGGCACCTGCCGGAAATTATCGCGGCCATTCGTAACGGCGCCGATGTCGCCACCGGATCCCGGCTCCTGCCGGCAAGCGATATTGTCCGAACAGGCGGAAGGGAGATTGCAAGCCGTTCCTACAATTTCCTCGTCCGCATGATCCTGAAAAGCACCCTGTACGACCACCAGTGCGGGTTCAAGGCATTCAACCGGGACCAGATTCTCAAGGTTTTGCCATCCGTCCAGGACAAACACTGGTTCTGGGACACGGAACTTTTGGTACGGTGCCAGCGGCAGGGATACCGGATCAGCGAGTTCCCGGTCCGGTGGCGGGCAGGTAAAGGGACGACGGTGCGGGCAAAGGATATCGTTTCCATGGGATCGGCTATTATACGGCTATGGTGGCAGCTGCATGTTCCGTAAGATCGCCGCCATTGTCATCCCGACGCTCATTGCCGCGGGCATCATTATATACATGCTGGCCTCCGTCTGGGACCAGCTCTTGGATGCAGTCATCCACATCGTTCCCCAGTACCTCGTCGCAGCCTGCGTCATCTGCCTTGCCGCATGGTGGCTGCGCGGTTGGCGGTACCACCGGATCCTCAACGGGATGGACCAGCAGGTCAGCGTCCGGACCGCGACAGGCTGCATCTTTGTTTCCCAGACGGTCAATCTCATCGTCCCGTTCCGGCTCGGGGACATTGTGCGGATCTTCATCCTCAATCACGAGAACAATACGAAGTATTCCGACGGCATCTCATCGATCGTCGTGGAGCGCATCTTCGATATCGTCACGGTTGCCCTGCTCGGGCTGGTTGCCCTCCCGTTCGTCCTCAACGGGAATCCCCTGTATTCCCAGATTATGGTCCTTGTCGTCATCCTCGGGATCCTGTTCTTTGTCTTCATCCTCGTTGCCGACCGGTTGAAGTCGGAGAACCGGTATATGCGGATCATCCTCTCCATGGTGCACGAGATACGGAAGGCGTCGTTAACCCCGGCGGCAATCGTAATCCTTGTCTGTTCCTCCCTCGTCATCTGGATGCTCGATGTCTTCGTCTGTTTCTCGGTTGCCCTCATGTTCCACCAGGAAGTGACGCTTGCAACGGTCATCTTTGCAATCGTCGTTGGCAACCTCATCAAGGCAGTGCCGATCACCCCGGGCGGCCTTGGGACCTACGAGTTCCTTGTCGCCCAGACCCTCAGCCTTGCAGGGATGCCGGACGTGTTTGCAAAACTGGTCGCAATCGTCGATCACCTCATCAAGAACCTGATCACGGTTGCCGGCGGGATCGTCTCGATGTACTTCTTCGGCGACTGGGTGATCCCCAGCATCCGGAAAGCATGGAATACACGGCTTGACGGGGGGGACGCTCCCTGATCTCCGGCATGCAGCAGGTCTTCTCGGTTGTGAGCTGGTTTCTCGTACTGACCTTCCTGCAGCTCTCGATCTACCCGGCATTCAAGAAGACGTTCGACCGGTTCGCCTTCCCGTCGGCATTTGCCGCCTCCCTCCTTCTCTTTACCATCGTCTCATGGTACTGCGGGCTTGCGCACCTCCCGATCGCACTTTCGCTCCTGCCGTTTGCGGCGTTCCTTGCCTGGCACCTGTATACCCGGCAGTACACTGCGGCAGATCTGAAAGAGCAGTGGCGCTGGGAACTTGTTTTTGCGATCTTCTTCTTCCTGATGCTCGAGGTGCGGTTCGTCAACCCGACCGTCTCCTACGCGGAGAAGTTCATGGACCATGCATTCCTCGCCTCGGTGATCCGGGCGCCGGTCGTCCCCCCGCTCGACCCGTGGTTTGCCGGAGGGTTTCTCAACGTCTATTACTACCTCGGCTACTGGATGTTCGGCTGCCTCGCGATTGTGAGCGGGGTGCCATCAAATGTCGCGTTCAACCTGGCACTTCCCACGGTCCTCGGGGTCTCGGCAGTGGTACTGTATGCAATCGGCGACCTGCTGCTCGAACGGTTCCGGTATCTTCCCCTGCTCGCCCTGCTCCTCCCCAATCCCGCGTTCTTCTGGCAGGTGATCAACGGGATCCCGGTCACCGCCGCCATCTGGGATATCGGGACCGGAAGCACCCGGACTATTGCGAACACGATCAACGAATACCCGCTCTTCTCCTTCACGTGGGGCGATCTCCACCCCCACGTCATGGGCATCTTCAACCAGGTCTTCCTCCTCTTCCTCCTTGCATATGCCTGGAAACGATGGGGCGCGCTTGACAGGAGATCCCGGTGGATCCTCTGCATCCTTGCCGCGGTAAGCCTCGGGTCGATGCCGCTCATCAACACCTGGGACGTTCTCATCTACGCGCCTATCGTTGTGCTCGTCGGCATCTGCATCTGGTGGCAGAACCGGTCTGCCGTTCCACGGGCCGATGCACTCAGTTTCCTGCTCATCGTCCCCCCCCTCGCGATTGCCTGCTACCTGCCGTTCTATTTCCAGCTTGTGACAAGCACGGGGGGTATCGGGCTTGTTTTCGCCCCGTCGGATCCCGCGCAGTTCCTGCTCGTCCACGGGTTCTTCCTTGCAATTCTCCTGATCCTGCTCGCCCGGGACATTGCACAACGCCCGTTCCTTCTCCTCGCTGCCGTCCCGTTCGTGCTTGCCGGGTACCCGGCAGCGGCGATCGCGGTCATTCCCCTCGTCTATCTCGTAGCAAAGAAAGAGCGTGAGGTCCCCCATATCTTTGCAATTGCCGGACTGCTCCTCATCATCGCAACCGAGATCGTGTACATGAAAGACAACATGGGGGAGACGTACTTCCGGATGAACACCATCTTCAAGTGCTATATCGCCGCATGGCTCCTGCTCTCGATCGCATCGCTCACCATGGCAGGGCAGGCACTCGCCCGGTGGAACCGGATACCGCCTGCAACGGCACGGTTGCGGGCAGGCGCAGTCATCGCCGTTGTCCTTCTCATTGCCGCAATCCCGCTCCTCGTACCCTTCTACATCAACTATGGCAGCCAGTCGCTGGACGGGCTCGCGTACCTTGAAACCACGCATCCGGGCGACGCAGCTGCCGTTGAGTACCTCCGGAACCTTCCCGCGTCGCAGGATCTCCGGATTGCAGAAGCGGAGGGCGGGGATTACGCCTATTACTCCCGGATTTCGTCGTTCACCGGTATTCCCACGATCGTCGGCTGGCCGTTCCACGAGTACATGTGGCGCGGGGACTCCCCCGCGGGATGGTTCAACACACGGATTGACGATGTCCGCGCCATTTACGAACAGCCGGAGCAGACCTGCTCCCTGATGGAGAAGTATCGCGTGACCTATCTCATCGTAGGCGATCCCGAGCGGGAAAAATACAATATCAACCTACCCTCGTCCGGTCTTACTGAGGTCTTCTCGCATGACGGGACGACAATCTACCGCATCTCTTCCTGATAGTTCTGACGACATCCGACAGGGAGTCGTCCGGTGGACGGATCCCCCGTCCGTGAATAAGGTTTATTGCCCATCCTGTCGATTTCATATGGCACATCATCAACTGACTGATGAGTAATGAAGGAGTATACTACGCACTCCTGAATGAGGTGAGTTTATGGCAAAAGGCTACGTTAAAACCCAGGCACCCGACGAGCTCCAGAACAAGGCGCTCGAAGCTCTTGAAGTTGCACGCGACACCGGAAAGATCAAGAAGGGATCCAACGAGGCGACGAAGGCCATTGAGCGCAGCGCCGCCCTGCTCGTTTTAATCGGCGCAGACGTCGAACCCGAAGAGATCGTCATGCACCTCGGACCCCTCTGCGAAGAGAAGAAGATCCCGTACATCTTCATCAACAAACAGAACGATATCGGAGCCGCAAGCGGCCTTGATGTCGGGTCTGCTGCTGCAGCAATTGTCAAGCCCGGCAAGGCAAAGGAAGTCGTCGACGATCTTGCAAAGCAGCTGGTCGCACTGAAGGCGTGATGCAGTTATGGCAGACGATGCAACGCCGGCAGAAGTTATCGAGGTCGTCGGTTCCACCGGCATGCATGGCGAAGCCATGCAGGTCAAGTGCCGCATCCTCGACGGCAACAACAAGGGGCGCATCATCACCCGCAACACGGTTGGGCCCATCCGCGAGGGCGATATCGTGATGCTTCTCGAGACCGAGCGCGAGGCAAAGAAACTCTCGAGGCGGTAGATCCATGGTCGAGCAGTACACCTGCAGTTTCTGCGGCAATCCCATTGAGCCGGGCACCGGGAAGATGTTTGTCAAGAAAGACGGCAGCATCTTCTATTTCTGCAGCACCAAGTGCGAGAACAACCACAAGCTCGGCCGGGTCCCCCGCCGTGTCCTGTGGACGAACGCCGGCAGAAAGGCAAAGAACAAGGAGTGAAACGCTCCATGGATCGCACGTTCGTCATGGTCAAACCGGACGGTGTCCAGCGCGCTCTTGTCGGGCAGATCGTCTCCCGGCTCGAAGAAAAGGGTCTCAAGCTGGTCGCAGCCCGGCTCGAAATCCTCCCTGAGCCCCGGGTCAATGACCAGTACAGGGAGCACCTTGAAAAACCGTTCTTCCCGTCGATGAAGAACTACATCATGGGTGGCCCGGTCTTCCTCATGGTCTGGGAGGGCAGGAACGCGGTCGCAATCGTCCGGAAGATGATCGGCGCAACCAACCCGCAGGAAGCCGCCCCCGGCACTATCCGGGGCGACTTCGGGATCGATATCGGCAGGAACGTCATCCACGCCTCCGATTCGAACGAGAGTGCGGCCCGCGAGATCGCGATCCATTTCAAGCCGTCGGAGATCTCGTCTTACACGCGGATCGACGCCGCGGTACTGTACGAGTATTGACTTTTTCATTCCTTTTTTACGGTATCTGAATCGTACGTCCATCCTCTGTGGGGGGATGGTTTCCGGAATTTCAGGCGGTCACGCTCCCGGGCATCTGAACCGGGTTTCCAGGTCCCCGTTCGCGGATTACCCGGCAGCCCGAACCACCATAAACGCTATATCCCTGCCTGCTTCAGGTATGCTCATGGACGGGGAGGTTCTGACATTTGCCCTCTTATCCCTCTCGTCGCTCATAATCATCGTCAACCCGCTTGGCGCAACACTCATCTATGTCTCCCTGACAACGAGCCTTGACCGGGCACAGAGAGATGGTATCGCCAAGGACTCCTGCTGGTTCTCATTGATCGTGCTCCTTGGAACCGCCATTGCCGGGGCCTTCATCCTCCAGCTCTTCGGGATCAGCCTTGAGGCGTTCCGGATCGGCGGCGGGATCCTCCTCTTCGGCATCGGGATGGAGATGGTCTATGCAAAGACTTCCCGTACGAAACTGACGGCAACCGAACGGTACGAGTCACGCGAGAACGACGAGATCGCGCTCATGCCAATCGCGATCCCCATGATCGCCGGGCCGGGGGCGATCACGACCACCATCGTGCTCATGAATGAGGCAGGATCGCTGCCGCCCGCCGCGTACGGGATCGTGCTTGCCGCCATCGTCATCTCGATCGGTATCACGTATTTTATGATGAAGCACTCAGATTATATCATGACAAAGGTGGGCCAGCGGCAATACCGGGCGATCAACCGTCTCATGGGGATGCTGCTCATCGCAATCGCCGTGCAGTTCGTCATCACCGGTGTCAGGACTGCATTCCCGCTGCTTGCCGGAGGTACCTGATGGGAGACTGGAATCTGATCGTTCTCGGAAAAGTAATGGGCGGCCTGAGCATAACCGCTGCCGGCATCATCATGGCGGTAAGCATTCTCGGGTATGCCGTGCCGTACGGGCCGTTTTTGATCCTCACCTGCATTCTCCTGATGCTCATAAGCGCGGGCATTGTTGTCATCCGGAACCACCAGTGCTCGAAGATGACCACGCCGGAACCCTGATCCCTCCATGAAGTGCTGCTCCGCGCAGATTGCGGCATGCTGGGAAGACCCGGAAGCAACCCTTGAGAAGGCTGCCCCTTACATCCGTCGTGCAGCGTCAGCAGGCGCTTCCCTCGTTGCGTTTCCCGAGCAGTTTGCAACCGGCTGGGATCCCTGTTCGCACCGGCATATCCAGGATCTTTCCGGCCCGACGATCTCTGCGCTCCGGACCCTGGCACGCGAATCCTCAGTTGCGATCCTCGGATCGTTCCGGGAAGCCGGTTCCCCGCTCCCGAAGAACACGGCGGTCGTTGTCGGCAAAACCGGGGAGATCCTTGCCCGGTACTCGAAGATGCACCCGTTTGCACCCGCCAAGGAGGATACCTGTTTTTCGGCCGGGGACGATCCCGCGGTCTTTGGGATCGACGGCCTGCGGCTGGGTCTTGCGATCTGCTACGACCTCCGGTTCCCCGAGCTCTTCCGGCTCTATGCAGGCCGGGGTGTGCACGGCGTGATTGTGCCGTCGGCATGGCCGGAGAGCCGTCTCCGGCACTGGGAACTCTTCATCAGAGCACGGGCGGCAGAGAACCAGATGTACGTGATCGGGATCAATGCGACGGGCAGCAACCCGGTTGACTCGTATGCCGGAAGTTCCATGACCGCCGGGCCTGACGGCTCCCTCGTTGCCCGTGCCGGTGAAGACGAGACCCTGCTCTGCTATGACCTGATGGCAGAAAACGTTGAAGAGGCCCGCCGCAGGTTGCCGGTGCTGAATGACCGGCGAACGGACCTCTATTCCCGGCTGTACTCCTCGTAACGGCACCCCTCTTCGGGCACGATACCAGTCCTATATTTACAAGGCGAGCGCATTGTATGGTTACCATGTACCGGCTCGTATGCGTCGGCTGCGGTGCGGAGTACCCGGCCGATGAGGTCATCTACAACTGCACGAAATGCGGCCACCTCCTTGCGGTGAAGTATCCCCTTGACGAGATTCACGTCTCAAAAAAGACATGGGAGAAGCGCCCGCTCTCGGTCTGGCGGTACCGCGAACTCCTGCCCGTGACGATCCCGCCGGTGACCCTCCATGAAGGCGGCACCCCGCTCTACCACCTGACAACGATCGGGAAAGAACTCGGCCTCCCCCACCTCTATGCAAAGCACGAGGCATGAACCCGTCGGGCTCGTTCAAGGACCGGGGAATGACGGTCGGGGTATCCATGGCGCTCCAGCTCAACAAGAAGAGCGTCGCCTGCGCAAGCACCGGGAACACCTCGGCAAGCCTTGCAGTCTATGCGGCGAAGGCCGGGATACCGGCGGTTGTCCTGCTGCCGGCCGGAAAAGTCGCGGTCGGCAAGGTCGCACAGGCACTGATGCACGGGGCAAAGGTCATCTCCATCCGCGGCAACTTCGACCGGGCCCTCGAAATGGTGCACGAGCTCTGCCTCACGCATGGCCTGTACCTCCTCAACTCCATCAACCCTTACCGGCTCGAAGGGCAGAAGACCATCGGTTTCGAGGCAGTGGATCAGCTTGGCGGCGTGCCCGACCGGTTCGTGCTGCCGGTGGGGAATGCAGGAAATATCTCTGCAGTGTACAAAGGGCTCCTCGAACTCCGCGACCTCGGTCTTATCGACCGGCTGCCGATGATGACCGGGATCCAGGCGGCGGGCTCGATGCCCATCGTCCGGGCAATCCGGGAGAACCTGCCGGAAGTTGTTCCCGAGGATAACCCTGAAACGGTTGCAACCGCCATCCGGATCGGTGCACCGGTGAATGCGGAGAAAGCGCTCACGGCAATCCGGAAGACCGGCGGGCTTGCAGAATCGGTGACCGACGAGGAGATCCTTGCCATGCAGCGCGACCTCGCGCGAAAAGAGGGGATCGGTGTCGAGCCGGCCTCCGCCGCCTCAGTTGCCGGTATCCGGAAACTTGCCGAGAGCGGAAGGATCGATCCGTCGGAGCGGATCGTCTGCGTTGTTACCGGCCACCTCTTAAAAGATCCCGACACGGTGATCAGACAATGCGAACCCCCAACCGAGATCGACGCGGACCTGCCCTCGCTGCTTGCTGCGCTGCACTTGTAATCGCGTGTCTTTTTGCACCTGTACAGGCGCTCTACGCAGAGTACCAGGTGCAGCCCAACGGCACGGCCTACAATGCATCGGTTGAAGTCACGGGTTCCGACCGTTTCGAGTTCTACGAGCTCGGCATCCTGGGCGAACGGGTTCCCGTAAAGGCCGGTAACATTACCATTACGGGGAACTGCTCTCCCTGCCAGTACAACATGAGCGGGGCAACCGCAATCACGTATGCAAAAGGCAACTACACGGTCTCCTACGCCGCACCGCTCCGGGACTTCCATCTCCAGGCCATCTTCGAACAGCCCTACCGCGTCAATGTCACGCTGCCGGAGAATCTCAGTGTACGCAATCCGCTGCTCGCCGGCATCAGCCAGGGCGGGACCGTCATTGACGGTCCGGACAATACCACTACCGTGATATGGAACAAAACGGCAGCAATCGATCTCCGGTTCTATGATCCGGGCCGCGAGAACCTGTTATACCTGTTCGGCAACTTCTGGATCATCATTGCAATCGTGCTGCTGGTGCCGTACTTCCTGACAATGCGAAGGAAGGAATGATCTTTTTCATGGGAATAGTGATCGGGATACGACCCCGGATCATCGTTCCCTGCGGTTTTACTCCTCTGGCGGGATGATAGCGATCCCGGCAGGCATCCCCCGGCTTTTGTCTTGTATCGTTTGTCTTGTATGAACTGTAACGTCGGGGAACGATGCCGCTGGAGACCTGATACAGACATGGTACCAGGGAACGGACAATAATCTGAGAGAAAAAAGATTGTTCAGATAAGCCCGAACGATTTCAGCGCGACATCCGGGTTGACTGCGCCGACGTGGTAGACCTTGCCCTCGGACAGTTCGTTGATGACAACTTCCGCCGGCGAGAAGAGCGAGGTATCGATCTTGTAGAAGTCGTAACCGGCTTCCTTGAAGATATCGTTGAACGGCTTGCCGTATCCCTTGGACTTGTTGCTCGGGATCTTTTCGAGGTAATCCTTGATCTCGGGGGCCTTCATGGTCAGCATGATCCGCCCGTGGTAGATGGTCGCATCGTTGGTGACCCCCATCGCGAGCTTGGGTCCGCGGACCGGGGGGAGCGGCGCCGTGCCAATCGCGGCGGAGATCTTCCGGGTGTCAAACCCGAGCTCGTTGAGCTTGTAGATCGCGGTCTCGACACACCGGCCGGCAACCTGGATGGACCCGACAATCGAGGACGTGGGGGCAACGACCGCACAGGTATTTGCCACATCCACGTGGCATTCGGAAGCGATCTTCTCCATGACCTCGCCATTGGGCAGGTGGTCCGACTCAAGGCAGATCACCGCGCAGTCGTAATCATCCTCGTATTCGATGACCTCGTAGGTATGCTTCGGTTTTAAGGAGAGCGCCCGTGCCGGACCGCTTCCCATCGCGAAGTAATTCCCGACCTTGACCGTCCACCCGGCTTTCTGGGCGCCGAGGCAGGCAATCGACGGGAAATCGGTATTGATGTCGATGAACGGGACAGGCAGTCCCTTGATCTCTCCCATCCGGAAGTTGACTTCCCCGAGCCCGCCCATGCAGATCTCGGTAAATGCCCGCCCTGCCGCATAACCGCCGCGGGTGCTCACACCACAGTCAACAATGCGGGCGCCGTTGTCCAGTTCATGGTAGGCCGCATTGAATTCCTCGGAAATCTCTGCGAGGTTATCAAAAATTTCCAGTGCCAGTTCGTTGACGCTGAGCATAATCTAGAACCCCCTTGTACCATAAGACGAGGATTGCCGAATAAATAATTCTTGTCAATCGCTTGCAGCGATCAGGAGAGATATTCAAGGATCCTGTTCTGGTCGTAGCGGAGACTGATCAACCGTGTCCTGCCCCGGCCCTGCCGGTAATGGAGGTTGACGAGGCGCAGGGCATCGAATTTTTTTACCACCTCGTAGAACCGGGTGTAACCGATGGCAACCGACTGCGAAACGGTTTTGAATACCTCGCCGGCATTCATCTCCTGCCCGCTGTCGCCCGCCTTTGCGAGTGCAGAAAGCACCTTCTTCTCCTCGTCCTTCAGCGTTCTGACGGTGAAGGCGAGGTGGAGGTATTTTGAGACCTCGTACGCACGACAGATGTCATCCCGGTCGATGGAGCGCCGGGCCGCCTGCTCCGCGTGGAGGGTTGCCCGCTTGATAAGGTCGATACCGACGCGGAGGTCGCCGCTCTTCTGCGTCTGGTCGATGACAAGCGCGAGCATCTCCTCGGACAGGACGGCAGGATAGAGCCCCTGCTGGATTCTTGCCCCCATGATCTCCCTGATTTCGGTGTCGGTGTAGGGGGGGAAGTAAATCTCGGTAGGCCGGAAGACGGAGAGGACGCGGGGATCCACCGCCTTGTTAAAATCGACATCGAGATCGCTGATGATGACGATGACCCCGATCCGGACCTTCTCGTAGGACTCATGTGCGCGCAGCAGGGTGTAGAGGACCTTGTTGATCTCGTTCTCGTACAGGAGATAGTTGGCATCGTCGAGCGCAACGAGCAGGACAATCTCCTCTTTCTGGAGGATCCGGGCAATTGCATCGAAGAGCTGCTTGAACGAGGTGCCGGATGCGGGCGGGAGGTGGCCGGTCAGCTTTTTGTAGATCTGGGCAAAGACGGCAAACTTCGTATTGTCGATCTGGCAGTTGATGAGGACGGGGACCAGTTTCTTGGTCGTCTCGGTAATCTCGGAGAAGAGCTTGCGCACGCTTGTCGTTTTGCCGGTGCCCGGGAGCCCTTTGCAGATGGAGTTGAGCGGGGTTGCGCCCTTCAGCCCCGGCCGGATCTGGAACGCGAGCTCGCGCATCTGGGTCTCGCGGAACTGGAACTGCTCGGGAACAAAATCGAACTCGAAGACCTCCGGGTCACGAAAGAGCGTCTCGTCCCACATCAGGAGGTTTTTTGCCATGGTTCACATCCGCTTGACAGTACCGGGGTCGTAACTCGACTTCATGCCCCCGGTCCTTATATCCTGATCAGTTTCTTGACGCCGCACCATATCAAGATCACGATACGGTTTTTATGGAAGGCGTCAGGGTTTTCTCCCCGAAAGGCACGCAGTTCCGGTGCGAATCCCGACGGATCATGGCATATGCACGGCTCTTCGTTTAAATTTTATTGGCCTGAAACCATACCTGTAGGTATTATCTGGTGAGACAGTGTCCAAGAAAGCATCCATCCTTCTCGTCGAAGATGATAACGTGCTGGCAAAGATCGCAGAGACCCGGCTCCGGAATCTTGACTATGACCTCTGCGGCAGGGCAACGACTGCTGCAGAAGCGATGACGTATGTCGTCAACAATAAACCGGACCTTGTTCTTATGGACATCACAATAAAAGGAAAAGTCGACGGGATCGATACCGCGAATATGGTAAAGAACGCGTTCAATATTCCGGTTGTCTACCTGACTTCACACTCCGATAAGGAGTACCTTGCGCGGGCAAAAGCAACGAATCCTGACGGGTTTGTCACCAAACCCTATAATGATGATGACCTGCGCATTGCGATTGAACTCGCCCTGAACAATGAATGACGGATACAATCGAACCTGGCTTGTTCCATAATTTTATACCGGTACAGGGATAACAGTTATCCGGGTTTCCTGGCAGATGATGAAAGTTACCCCCACTGATCCATGATGAAGCAGGGTACTGATGCCAGCATCCCTGTACGGGAGAGGATCAAAAAAGATCCTGAAAAATCCTGCCAGGTGTCTCTTTTTACGCAAACAGGAATGAGAGGAAGTCCTTTGCATCCATTGTGCCGAACCTGCCCTGACGGGCATCGCGTTCGGTGAACCGGGTCGTTGCATCCACGCCTTTTCCCCGGATGACGAACGGGACCGGATCGCGGGTATGGGTCTTGGCCCGGATTGGTGTCGGGTGATCGGGGAGCACCGCGATAACGCCGTTAAAATTATCAAGGATCGTCCCGACGACCCCGTCCACCCGCTCGATCGCCCGGATCTTCTCTTCAATGCTGCCCATGTGCCCAGCCTCATCGGGAGCCTCGATATGCACGTATACGAAATCGAGCCGTTCTATTGCGTCGAGCGCATACCGTGCTTTCGCGCCATAATCGGTATCAAGATACCCGGTTGCGCCCGGAACGGTGATGATCTCCATGCCGGCGCACCGGCCGATGCCGTTGAGCAGGTCAACCGCTGAAATGATCCCTGCGTTCTTATGGTATTTTGAGGAGAACGACGGGAACGCCGGCCGCTTTCCCCCGCTCCACGGCCAGATCTGCGTCACCAACGGTTTTCCGGCAGATTTTCTGGCGGTATTGACCGGATGGCCGGCAAAGACTTCCCGGCTTTTTGCCATGCACCGTTCAAGGATTCCTGCATCCCCCCCGCGGGGGAGGTACGGGGCAACCGGCTGCCCTACGATATCGTGGGGAGGGGTGGAGGTGCATCCTTCCCCGTCATGAACGACAAGGAGGTTGCGGTAGCTGACCCCCGGCCGGACAAGGACATCATCGGGCAGTTCCGCGGCAAGGGATGTAAGGAGCGCCGCTCCCTCGGAACTGGTAACATGCCCGGCAGAGAAATCGCGCATCACGCCGTCAGCCACAGTGACAAGGTTGCAGCGATAGGCGATATCGTTCTTTGTAAGATCGATGCCCATGCTCATCGCTTCGAGAGGGCCACGGCCGGTATAGTATTTCACCGGGTCGAACCCCAGCACGGACATGTTGGCGACATCGCTGCCCGGTTCGAAGCCGCCGGGGATAGTCCGGAGCATGCCGGTGGCGCCCTCGCGGGTTAACCGGTCGAAGTTCGGGGTGCGGGCAGCTTCGAGCGGGGTCTTTCCCCCGAGATCGGCGATCGGCTCGTCTGCCATGCCGTCGCCAAGAACAAGAATGTATTTCATAATGAGATCCCCCGGTTCAGAGCATTGCCCGGACGGCAAGTCTCACGCTCTCTTCGGAACCATGGGATGGCCGCCAGCCCATCTTCTTCAGTTTTTCAACCGAGAGCTGCATCTTCGGGACATCGCCCACCCAGCCGCGTTCTCCGCCGGTACACCGGTGCTTTACATCTTTTAAGCCCATCCCGGTTTCAACGATCCGGGCGATCGCAGCAACGTCAATCCAGTCCTCCGACCCGATGTTGAAGATATTGACCGGTGCCTGTGCATGCGCATCTGCAAAGAGCATCGCTTCGACACAGTCGGTAACAAGGAGGTACGACTTAGTCTGCTTCCCGTTGCCGAGGATCTCCAGTTCGCGGGGGTTCTCCTTCAGTTTCCGGACAAAATCGGTGATCACCCCGTGGCCGCTGCGTGCCCCGATGATGTTGGCGAACCGGAAGATACAGGACCGGATTCCAAACGAATGGGAGTATGCGGAGATCAGCGCCTCGCAGGCAAGCTTGCTTGCGCCATAGACCGAGACCGGCTCAAGAGGGGTGTATCCTTCGGGAGTGGGGATCACGGTCGCCTCGCCATAGACCGTAGATGTCGAGGTGAATATGATGGCGGGAACCTTGTACTCCCGCATCGCTTCGAGGACCTTGAAGGTTGCATGGATATTGTTCCTGATCTGGCTTTCCGGTGAGAGAGCACTCTGCCGGACATCGGGATCCGCGGCAAGGTGAAAGACCCGGTCTGCCCTGGAAAGAGCATCCTTCCAACCGCCACCAAGAAGGTCCGCCTGGATAAAATTCACGCTACCGGAATCGATATGGCGCCGGATATGGGAAATGTCCCCGGAGGCAAGCGAGTCGATCACGACAACGCGCCTGCCCCCGGCCACAAGAGCATCGACAAGGTGGGAGCCGATGAACCCGGCCCCACCGGTTACGACATCAAACATCATAACCTATTATGTGATTAACCCTATAGGATTACTGCTATGTTCATCGGGATCGACCATGGCACGACCGCAATGCGCTTTGCATCGGCCAAAGGTCAGTTCAAGATGTCGCGGGAATCTGCAACGTCTTTTACCGTCTCCGACCTCTCGCGTCTCTGCCCGATCGATGAGATTGAGGGTATCGCGCTGACATACTCCATGGGCGATAATTTCTCGAAGATCACCCCGATTGACAGGCTGAAGAACCGGGGGCTCATCAGCCGGGAAGGCGCCGGAAAGCATATCGGGGGCGGGACCCGGGTCTTTGACGAGATCCAACAAAGCGGGATCCCCGCGGTTGTCATTCCGGGGCTCCATGACAAGTCCCCGACCGATCCCCGGTTCAAGGTCTACTCCCACCAGTCCAGCCCGGAGAAGATCGGGATCGCATACGAGGCCTGCCATGATCTCGGGGATGATGTCATTGTCTCCGATGTCAGCTCGAATACTGTGACGCTCCTTGTCAGTGCCGGGCACATCGTGGGAGCATTCGATGCCTGCATCTTCGCTCCGGGAACCCGGCATGGTGCGCTGGATGTCGATGCGATCCGGCGGATCGATGCCGGTGAGATCACCGCAAACGAGGCCTTCCAGGCTGCGGGAGTGAACGTTAAACTTCCCGAGGGCGAACGGATCCGCGCGATCGCCATGTTCTCCGCAATGGAGTGTGCTTCCCTGCTCCTCCTCAACAGGGAGGCTAAGATCGCGCTCGCCGGTTCCCTTGCACCGGTGGTCGCCCCGGAAGTCCGGGAACTCCTCCGGCGGGAAGTGGCGATCTACGACGAATGGTGCGCTGCACGGGGACTTGCCCGTATCGCGCAGGACGTCTTTTCGGGAGCATCGCAGATCCTCGGCATCGATGTGGATCTGTAGATTTATAATGATTCATCATGTAAAATTACTGGGGATTTTTCTTGAAAGAACTGCGTATCCACGGCAGGGGCGGGCAGGGGTCAGTCACTGCTGCTGAACTGATAGCCATTGCCGCATTTGAAGGCGGCGTCTTTGCACAGGCTTTCCCGGCATTCGGTGTCGAACGCCGGGGAGCACCGGTGCAGGCATTTGTTCGTTTCGATAACAAAAAGATCCGGAAACGGAGCCAGGTGTACGAGCCGGATTATATCATTGTGCAGGATAGCACGCTGATCAAGGACGTCAACGTGTTCCAGGGGGTAAGAAAGGGCGGTATCGTCATCATCAATACTGAAAAGGCCCCGGACTTTAAAGTCCCCGATGGTGTGAGGCTTATCACAATCGATGCGACTTCAATTGCTCTCAAGGTTCTGGGAGTACCGATCACCAATACAACGCTCATGGGTGCATTTGCAGCTGCTTCGGGCGAGATAAAATTCACGGCGCTCGAAAATGCGCTGAAGCGCCGGTTCCCCGGGGAGATGGGGATAAAGAACATTGCTGCGGCAAAACAGGCATTCGATACTGTCAGGGGGGCGGCATAATGGCGCTTGCTGTCGGGTGCCGGGCAAGACCCGGGCGATCGCGTGACAACAAGACCGGATCGTGGCGCGTCTTTAAGCCGGTCTTTGACCACGAGAAGTGCAGCAAGTGCGGGATGTGCAAAACGCTCTGCCCGGAAGGCTGCATCAGCGAGGATGCCGAGGGATTCTTCAATCCCGATTACGCGTACTGCAAGGGATGCGGGATCTGTTCCGAGGAATGTCCGGGAGAAGCGATCGCGATGAACCAGGAGGAGAAATAAATGATGGAAATTATGGAAGGGTCGCACGCGATTGCCGAAGCGGTCGGAAAGTGCCGGCCCCAGGTGGTCTCGGCATACCCGATCACCCCGCAGACTCATATCGTGGAAGCTCTCGCTGAGATGGTTGCGGACTGCAAGCTGGATGCCGATTATATCACGGTGGAGAACGAGTTCTCCGCGCTCTCGGCCTGTGTCGGTGCGAGCGCGGCTGGTTCCCGGGTTTATTCCGCGACGACTTCGCAGGGGCTTGCGCTCATGTTCGAGGTCTGCTTCAACGCAGCCGGCATGCGCCTCCCGATCGTGATGTCGATTGCCAACCGGGCGCTCGGCGCTCCCCTCTCCATCTGGAACGACCAGCAGGACTCGATCTCCCTGCGCGATTCCGGCTGGCTCCAGTTCTATGCCGAGGACAACCAGGAGGCAACCGACCTTCACTACCTTGCGTACAGGGTTGCTGAAGACCATTCCGTCCTCCTCCCGGTCTTTGTCTGTTTCGACGGGTTCATCCTCTCCCATACCTACGAGCCGATCGATATGCTCTCTCAGGAGGATGTCGACCGGTATCTCCCGAAGTTCACTCCCTATGAGCGGCTCGACGCTGCCGACCCGGTCAGCTTCGGCATGTATGCAACCCCCGAATATTACCACGAGTTCCGGTACGAGACCGACCGCGCGGTAAAACAGGCAAAGAACGTATACAGGAAGGCTGCCCTGGAATTTGCAAAGATGTTCGGCCGTGATTACTCCGGACTCATCGAGGAGTACCGGATGGAGGACGCCGAAACCGCAATCGTTGCCATGGGCTCGATCTGCGGGACGGTCAAGGATGCAATCGATGAGATGCGCGAGGCAGGGAAAAAAGTCGGGCTCGTGCGGATCCGGGTCTTCCGGCCGTTCCCCTCGGAAGAACTGGCAAAAGCCCTCGCAAGGCCAAAGAGGATCGCTGTGCTTGACAAGGATGTCTCGCTCGGTGCGAAAGGGGCCGTCGCCATTGAAGTGAGGGATGCGCTGTACGGAAAGACCATCCCCGTCCTGAACTACATCCTCGGGCTTGGCGGGAGGGACGTGCGCAAGCGGGACATCGCTGCAATCGTCGATCTTGCGGAGAAGGGTGAAGGGGACATGTTCTACGGGCTCCGGAAGGAGGTGCTGTGATGGCAGACAAGAATCTCGAGCTCTTCGACGCAGGTCACCGTGCCTGCGGCGGGTGCGGGGCGGCGCTTGCGGCACGGCTTGTCATGAAAGGTGCCGGGACAAACACGATCGTTGTCTCATCCACCGGGTGCATGGAGGTCTTCTCCACACCGTACCCGGAGACCGCATGGAAGGTGCCGTGGATCCACTCGCTCTTCGAGAACGCTTCCGCAGTCGCATCGGGTATCGAGGCGTCGCTGAAGAAACAGGGCAGGTCCGAGAAGATCGTGATCATGGCCGGTGACGGTGCGACATTCGATATCGGGATGGTCTGTATCAGCGGCGCGTTCGAGCGGGGCCATGACTTCACGTACATCTGCTACGACAACGAGGCGTACATGAACACGGGCATCCAGCGCTCGGGTGCAACCCCGTACGACGCGAGCACCACGACAAGTCCCGCAGGGAAATGCTCGTTTGGGAACAAGCGGCCCAAAAAAGACATGCCCCAGATCCTTGCGGCGCACGGCGCGCCCTATGTTGCAACAGCGTCGGTTGCCTACCCGGCAGATCTCATGCAAAAGGTTGAGAAGGCCGTCAACACGAAGGGACCCTGCTACCTGCAGGTGCATGCACCCTGCTGCACCGGCTGGGGATTCGAGGGCGACCAGACGATCGCGATTGCAAAGCTCGCGATCGAGACCGGCCTCTGGGTCAACTTCGAAATGATCGACGGAAAAGTCACCAAGGTCAAAAAGGTCGTCCGAAAACCGGTCGAAGAGTACCTCAAGACCCAGAAACGCTTCCGGCATCTCTTCAAGCCAAAGCGACAGGACGCCGAGATCGCCGCGATCCAGGCAATCGCCGACCGGAACGCGGAGAAGTACGGGATCGACATCAAGCTGAAGAAAGAATAAGAATCCCCTCCTTTTTCTGCGCCGGACATTTCAGCAATCTTCTTATTCCGGCGGGAGGACTTAGTAGGTTACCGGGCTCGTGGTCTAGTGGTTTTGACGTCGCCCTTACACGCTCTAATTGCCAAATACAGCCTATTTTGAACATTAATTCAATTCATGAAGTAATTCTAACTTATACACAAAAAGAACTGGATGATTACCTTGCTTACAGGATCAGTCTCATCCATGAGAAAACAGCCAAGTGGCACAGGAAAGCCCACAAAATCTTTTGGGCTTCAACATATGGCGAGATTTCTAGGGTGAGCCTAGACCGATTGAGAACACAAGTGCTTCGGGAGTATAGAAGCCGTGACAGTTGGGGCAAGGTGTTCTACTTTGTGAAATCCTTCCTTGACTACATGGCTCGTGTGCGGTTCGATTTCCGTTACAAAAATTACACTGTCTTTCTGGATAAGCCAAAGACTCTGCGAGAGATTAAGGTTCTAACTCCAAGGCTCGTTATGGTTGAGGACATTCGCAATGTGATAACGCGCATAAAGGAGTCTCCCTTCTTAAAAGATTCCGAGAAACAGGATTACATTACACAAATTTTGTTTTTGGCTTACAGCGGTCAACGGGTCGTAACTGAATCTCGATTACGTGTAGAACAGTTTAAACTAGCCCTTTCACAAAATCCCCCTGTTCTGACAATAGAACCACAGCAAGATAAGATTAGGATGGAGCACTATGTTCCAATACATCCTGTATTGATAGAGCCACTTACTGAACACATAGGAAAACGCCACAATGCAGAACTGATGTTCAACTATAATGGGCTGATGAGATGGTTAGGAAAGGCACGAATACCCATGTCTCGCTGTAAGGGATGGTTCCAACTGAAGGATGAAAGAAAGTGGTTTGAGCAAAAGAGTGATGAGATCGGTTTCTTGGATGCTAACAAAAATTTCATTATGAGTCATGGAGTATCGTCGGTGAATTGGAGATCTTATAAACAATTTCTTCCTGAAACGGTATATAACAATTATATGGAGAAATGGGGGGGTATAATGATTGAGTATAATTGAGAGAAAATCAAAAAATAATAATTTATAGGCATACTTATTCTATTCCACGCATAAATGGGATCCCTTCAAAAATTATTCGGCATTATCATATTGATTGGAATCTTATTCTGTTTTTTTTGGTTAATTTTTCCAATTTGGACAATTATTTTAGAGTACCCATACATTTCAGTAAATTTTTATGAGCCCATAAACGTAATATCTCTTAATAAGCATTTCACCCAAGTCTATAATGATGAAATTTACTCAAACGGAAAACAAATTATTTCAGATGAACTTGACAAAATCAACAATATTTCTGATCCAAGAAATAAATTAAATGAGATTTTTGTTTGGGAAATGAATGATTGGCATAATCCCCTATGGGAACCTCAAAGTTTCTATAGTCACAATGGTGATGATACATTTCGAATATTAAAGGGAACTGATAACCGATTTAAGGTAATTCCAAACGCGGAATTACGATTACTTATCTACCAGAGAAATCCAAACGGCACACTATACGCCGAAGATCCATATACTCTTGCATTTACTAAAGTCGGTTCCTGTCGAGAATTATCTAATTTATTTTCATATATGGCGATAAAATCTGGTATAAAATCAAGAACTGTTCAAACTGTGTGGGACCATCAATGGAGTGAGGTTGAAATCGATGGAGAAAAGTGGTATTATGATCCGTGGTGTGCAATAGAACATGGATATTATAATTCCACGGATGGAAATTTGACCTTCAATGACAAGTGGTTTAATAAAATTGAATATTTTAGAGATAATTGTCACGATAAAGCCTATTTAAATTCATATAACGAATTTCCTTGGGGATGGGCTACAGTAGACTATACAATTGCATATATATCTCATGATTTGAATAGGCGATAGAGAAGAGTAAGAAGGTAAAAAATAAATTTCTTCTCGCTTTTGATTTATTTTTAAGTTGAACGATTTTGAAAATTGACATAGGTTTCTAAACGCGGCTGCTTTTGAAAAGTCAGATCGAGTTTGAAATGATTTTTCGCCAATTTTCTTTAGAATTGAAATGCCCGAACATTGTCAAAAAAAACTAATATAATTTTATTGCATAATATTGATTCTTTTACCTGATCAAATCAAGACCCATTTACCAAATAGAGTTCAAAATGAAACTTTGCGCGAAAGAATTATTCTGCGCAATTTGACCCCTTTATATGTCCAAATTTTTTTACTTCTAAAATCCGTGAATTGATTGAGGGTATAACATTTATGCATACTCAAAAAGTTGTGTGTATACTTTTAGAAATCACAGATTCCTTCGAATTCAAGACAAAAGACGGTTAATTTATCAGTGAATTTTCTTATTTAAATGCATGAGTATGTTCAAACGTCCAATCATACCACTTTCGGATGATACCTCATTTTGGTCTATAAAATTATAGAGCATAGAACCGTAGAATCGATTCTAACAGATTGTTAAAAGAGAAAACAAACCGTGAGAGTATAGATTAGATTAATTCTTTGTCGTCGGTATGCCTAATCTCTCTAAAATTTCTAGTCTTAAAATTTCGATTTCTAGAGGCTTATATTGAAGTAAATTCTCCTTGCGAGATGTTTTTTTGATACAACCGTTTTTTCTAAGCAATTCCAAAATTGTATCTAATTCAATATTTAGGGTGAAAAAATCTGCATATTCTTGGACACTTCCCCACCCAGTAAGTCTGATCAAGTCTTTGGGTTCCTTGAGCGGAAATGTATTCATAAGAAAGTTGGCAAAATTCTCGTCCATGAACTCTGGCGGTATTTTCAAATTCTTAACATTTCCAGACATTTTTTTATCCCTACCCATCGATAGACATGGTATTCAGTCTAGGAACAGGATATACTTTTTGTTCAAAATCGATTTTAATTTTTTATTTAGAAGTTACATTAGTTGCATTGAGTTGCAAGGTAATGCAACTTGATATTAATACTTCTTTCCGACGTTAAATGATTGATAAATGCATCGTAGTTGCACCTTTATCAAAAATAAAGATTGCACTTGATTTAATTTGAGGAATAATATGATACATTTATCCTATTTGCGAAAAGTAGGTTGTAATGAGGTATCTAAATGGCAAGATTTTCTACAACAAATGGTGTGTCAGATGCTTTAGATAATTTAGTGAAAACTGCAAATAAACAATTAATTTTTATAAGCCCTTACCTTCAAATCTCGGCAAATTTACGAAGTCTCATCAAACAAGCGGATAAACGGCGACCCGCAATAGACATAAAAGTGGTTTGCAGGAGAGACAGTAAATGGTCTCCTGATGATATTACGTTTCTTCAAAGTCTCGACAATGTGAGGATAAAATCAATTGATGGTCTTCACGCCAAAATATACCTCAATGAGTCTACAGCCATCATAACATCAATGAATTTGTATATGCATTCCCAACAAAACAACAAAGAAGTTGGTCTTATTTTCGATTCCGTTCAGGATAAAGAAATGTATGATCAAATCTTCTCTGAAGTTAATAGTCTGTTTGACGAGGCAGAAAAACTTCAATATAAAGTAACCCTTGAAAAAGACCAATCAATGCCTCTTAAATCGGAACCCTTAAAGGAAAAACCATTGACGCGATCCCCTTCAAAATCTGAAAAAAATACTGGTTTTTGTATCCGTTGCGGTGCAGAAATCCCACTCAATCCAGATAAGCCTCTATGCCAGACGTGCTTTCCGGTTTGGGCTAAATATGGTGATCCGACATATCCAGAAAATTGCTGTCATGTTTGTGGTAAAGAATCAAAGCAATCCGTTGACAAACCCGTCTGCTATTCCTGTTATAAAAAATTGTATAAATAAAAATTTGTTTAATAACATTTTTTCTAACTCTATGCAACTGTGCAACTTTTCAAATTCTCCGTCGAAAAAATAGGTTGCATTGGGGTTGCAACCGTGTGCAACTGAATGCAACTGCTGTCAATCTCTGACTTCTCATCACACTGATCCATCAGACTCACAATAGAGTCTTGATTCTCGATGCTCCCCTCATATATCCAGACTTTGCGATTGGTATGATATGAGAGTCCTACAATCTTATTCTTCAAACCACCCTTATGTTCATCGCTATGGCTCTGTTTCTTTCCATGAATCGCTCTTGAAACAGATCCTTTATTGAGATTGCATCGAATTTCTAAATCTTTATTCGAAATCCCCATATTACCAGCATTAAAAATCGCATCAAGCACTTTCTGCTCTTCTCCTGTCAGACCTGTGCATTGGGCGCGATGAATTTTCTTCCATAATCTTTCGGCTCTATCTAAATCAGAACGAGATGCAATGATTTGTCCATTTTCTGGTGGAATCCTCGAAAATTGAAAAAATGCTGCTGATGACATGATCATATCTAAAAACATCTTTAGATTGCGTGGAGTCGTGGACTTCTCTATCAACTGTTTCGCAAATGGAATAGATACTTCACAAGGGGCTTTTTGCTTTAATTGGCGAAATATCTCCCTGCATACTTCTACATCCTCGGTTAGATCAAATCCACATTTTCCAGCAACTGCATTATCTAGCACACGTTCCAAGATAAGACGGTTTTGCTCTGGACTTTCATCGACATCAATTTTGATCAAACGGTTGAGCACTTGCATATCAAAGGAGGAATGGACACTTGTAAACCAAAATGCGGTTCTTGGTGGAATCCATACCTCTTGACTTTTATTTGCACCTTGCTTTTTAAAATCTGTAAAACGATGCTTGTATCCAGTTTGATATGAGGAAATTGTTGATTTTATCAACTGTTCCATTTCAATATTGAACTCATCAACATCATCGATTAGGACAACAGAGCCTGATTTAATATTCATATAAAGAAGTGCTTTATTAGAGAGACTGCCAGAGATGAAATATTCTTCAGGTAATAAAAAACCAAGAGCCTTGCAAGCATCAGTTTTTCCCTTGCCGCTTTGACCAGAACAATTTACGTGTAGACCTTCTGTATTAATACAAAACTGACTTCCCGTAGAAAGTAATAGCAATTCTCCAAGTTCTCTGTCTCCAATATGGATTTTGGAAAATTGTTCCATGATGAATTCGATGGGATTCCCCGTTTCCAGAATTTCTTTTGCTTTCTGTTTGATATGGGAAGGTTGTTCGATTTGCGATACCAATTTTTTATTGAGACCATCTGTCTCATCTTTATCGATTTTATTCAAAAAATTCACCTTTTTATTTACAAGTGCGAGTTAAAATCAAGCCATATTGAAAAAAGCAATCTAATCTAGGGTTTATTCAAGGATTGAATTCCTCACACTTGCTTATATTCTTATTTGGCAGGAGACGACGTATATTTAATTATACTCTATGGGATGCTATTTATTAATTTAAAAGATGAGGAAATGTCACTTTTGATGAAATGCCCTACTTTGAAAGTTGTGTTCTTTAAACATTGTATTTTGTAATGTATAGGAACTAGGAATTGATGTTTATACAACCCTCCTAAACCCATTTATACAACCAATGTTTACATAACCAGTTATACAACAAGGCTTGGATTATTATGAAAATGGATCGGATAAGTGACACATGGTTTGGTAAGGTTAAGGTAAAAGAGAAGTATATCTATCCCACTTTGCATTTTCCTACAGAATATGGGGATATTATCGGTCATAAGGTTACAATATATCAAACAGAAGATGATGGAAAGCGCGCATTCATGTTGATTCTGGATGATGATACCCTTTTGCCTGAAAAAGTTATTCAACATAGGATTACATCAGGTCTTGAACGTCGTATGGACATTTTAGAGAAAAATATGAAAGAGATGAAGGAACTCGTTGGAAAAGATAAGAAACCAAAGACAAATAGGAGGGGATAGAATGGAACTTGTTACCGAGACCACAATTAAGAAGATGACCCCAAAGAAGGGATTCGTTGCTCCATACATCAGATTTCCGTGGAATGAGAATAAGGATTTAATAGGCAAAGAAGCGAAGATATTCAGAGTTTCTGATAGTCAATTCATCATTGATATTGGAAACGCATTAGAAGGTTTAAACCAGTGCAAACCAACTGCCACTCAATTAAATCAGTCAGAATTGAAAAAGGGGTTACCGGGCTCGTGGTCTAGTGGTTTTGACGTCGCCCTTACACGGCGAAGATCGCCGGTTCGAATCCGGCCGGGCCCATACCAAAACAAAAAAGTTACTTTCCTTTTGTGATTGTAAGAAGCCGGATTGTAAAAGTCAGGTTTTCCCCGGCTAGCATATGGTTGGCATCGATTGTCACCGTGCTTTCGTTGACACCGGTAACCTTCACGCGGCTCGATGTGCCGGAGGGGTTGGTAATCGTGTAAAACATCCCAACCTCGGGCTGGGTATCTGACGAGAACATCGACCGGTCCAGGGTGTAGACGAGGTCGGACTGGTATGCCCCGTATGCCTGGTCATAGGGGATATGGACCGTTTTTACCTCGTCCTTTTTCATATTGGTAACCGCATTCTCGAAGCCGGGGATCATCGTATGCGCCCCGAGCGTAAACGAGAGCGGGGTTTTGTTCACGTTCGAATCGAAGACGGATCCGTTGTTGAGTTGTCCGACATATGCAACCGAGACGGTATCCCCAAGCTGTGCAACCGGCGGAACCAGCGCGACATAGAGCACTACAGCAACGACCATCACGGCAACAACCCCTGCCCCCGCGTAGGTAAGGGTCCGTTTCTTCTCCGCTGCCTGTTCCTTCCCTTTAACCTTCTCAGATTTTTTCATCACAGCTGATTGGTGGTTTGTGCGTTTATCCTCTTTTCCTTCCGGGTCTGATGCCGCGATTCCTGTATTTGGGATACCTCTTTTTACAGGAGGAGTAATACTGCATACGGAAATGGCAGTGACCGGCATCCCAAGGGCGCTCCTGTATGAAGGTACCGCGATCCATCGTCTCATAACCGATGAGATTGCGACCCTGCGCGAACAGCAGCAGGTATTAAAAAAGCAGGGCAGGACCGGCATTATCACTGCTGTTATCCTCGTTCTCTGCGTTGCTGCAAACGTCGCCGCGCTCATTCTGCTGCCGGAATATCCCGCATTCTTCATCACAGCCAGCTGTTACCTGTACATGGTCTACTTCATCACGCTCCTTATTCCCCTCGGCAGGGGGACGTTCCGGTTTCCGCTCGAAGAGATCCGGCAGTTCTTTTCGACCCTCTACACAACCGGCATCATCCAGACCACCGACAGGTTTGCCCGGATCTTCCTGGACGCCTTTTTCATCAACTCCCGGGCACTCTGCTCGGGATTTGTGCTCATCTTTTCGCTGGATATCGTCTATGCCCTTGCATGGTACCATGCCGGGATGATCCCCCCGCCTGCCCTGCAGATCATCCTCTTCCAGGCGGTTGCAATCCTGGTCTTCTATTTTTTTCTCTGGCGGTTCGAGCCGGGCACCACGCAGTTCCGGGAGGAGATCCGCGGCATCAGGGGAGCATTTACCGGCAAGTGGTACCCGTCCTGGGCCATTACGCTCCTGTTCGGAACGGCAGCTCTCCTCGTCCTTCTCGTAATTATTTCGACGATCATCCTGCTCCCGGGCATGACCGTGCAGACGTTCCTTTCACTCTCCGGGCTAAAAAGCGTCGAGCATTTCTTCATAGTCACCGGGCTCCTGCTTGTAAGCCAGTATTTTATCGTCCGGTTCTTCCACGGGATCGCGAGCGAACGGATGGCAGCGCAGTTCTCTGAAATCCGGATCACCGCCCTCCAGTCGGTGGATGAGAAACAGGAACCGGCAGGTTCGCCTGACAACGGGAGCGAAGGGTTTGGCAAAACAATGTCCGAGGAAGAGATGCGAAACGCTGCCGGCGCCCTCCTGGAATCGAGGATTTACCGGCTTGACCGCCAGACACTCTGGGGCACCTTCCCGGTTTTTCTCGTCAACCTCGACTTTTCGGTTGTCTTCGACAAACAGGTACTGGGCGCAATCACCGGGTACCTGAAAGGTGCGGGATTACAGGAGCCGCATAAAGAGGAATGACCGGGGCCTGTCCGGAATGCAGTGACCCGGAATGGCAGTATGCGCTTTCTCCCCCATCCATTCCGCGAGTATCACGATTACACGTTATTTATAGGTTAAGAACGCACCCTATGGTGTTGGATATGACCGAAGAAGGAGTGCGCATCGCGGAGGTGGCAGGGAGAAAAG
>Ga0116171_10000386_pt1 | contig 47189 bp, 28 predicted proteins | sample AD_JPNHW2_MetaG_FD_89798 | JGI IMG/M metagenome (GOLD analysis project Ga0116171, IMG submission 89798) | Active sludge microbial communities of municipal wastewater-treating anaerobic digesters from Japan - AD_JPNHW2_MetaG | ecosystem: Engineered > Bioreactor > Anaerobic > Digestate | place... | reverse complement strand
TTGAAGAGGCACAGATAACCCTTGATGAATCAAAATATGAGCCTCCTACAACTATCAGGCAGGCACAGATATCTCTCGACAAGGCAAAGAGATCATACCTGCAGGCTGTTACCAATTATGATCTTAAGGTAAAGCAGGCCATCGGCGATGTTAGGGAGGCTGAGATAACCCTCGATAAGCAGAGACGCAAGGTTAATGATATGCGTACGGTAATAGAAAAATTCACTATTACGGCACCGGCGCCGGGAATGGTTATCTATAAACGCGAATGGGACGGGTCAAAGAGACAGGTGGGCTCCCAGATTTCCGCGTGGGATCCTGTGGTTGCAACTCTCCCTGATCTCTCATCAATGATATCAAAGACCTATGTGAACGAGATAGATATCAGCAAGGTAAAAGTGGGGCAGAAGGTGAGAATTACCGTTGATGCATTCCCTGAGAAATCATATACCGGAGTTGTGTCAAGCGTGGCAAATATAGGAGAACAGCTTCCCAATACCGATGCCAAGGTTTTTGAGGTAATCACCAAAGTTGACGGAACGGATCCTATTCTCAGACCATCAATGACAACCGGCAATCAGATCATCACAAAGACATTTAAAAAAGTCCTTAACATACCTCTCGAATGCGTTTTTGCCACATCGGACAGCATCCCCTTTGTTTATACCCGTAACGGATACCGTCAGGTGGTTGTTCTGGGCGAGTCAAATGAGAATAACATAATTGTTGAACAGGGCCTTAAGGACGGAGAACAGGTTTGCCTCTCTGTTCCGGAAGGGGGAGATAAGTACAGACTCACCGGAACCGAACTTGTAGCTGTAATAAAGGACAGGATAAAGGAGAAGAAAGCCATGGAGGCAAGGGAAAGAGCAGAGGCCGAACGGATGAAGGCCATGAATGAGGCGGAACAGCCACCGATTGGTAAGCCAGAAAGGATGAGGCAGGGGAAAGGTATGGTAAAGGTTGTTCAGAAATAATTACCGGGCACCGATATGCTAAAAAGATACCAGCACGACATACAGATAGCGGTTGAGTCTATCCTTTCAAATAAGCTCAAATCCATCCTCACGGCACTTGGGATCATCTTCGGCGTTGCTGCCGTAATAAGCATGATGGCAATAATGAAAGGAGCCCAGAAAGAGATACTTGACCAGATAAAGATGGTGGGGGTTAATAATATTGTTATCAACCCGGTTGTACAGGAGAAGGAATCAGGATCAGAAAGCGGAGAAAAGCAGCTGAACAAGTTCTCCAAGGGCCTCAGCATCCTTGATGTGGATGCGATACGTGCCACCATGCCATCGATTAAGAGAGTGAGCCCTGAGATATCTTTCAACTCGGTTATCCTTCTTAACGGAATGAAATACACTGCCAAACTGGTAGGTGTTTCCAACGATTACTTTGAGCTTTATAACCTGCCCCTTGCTGCCGGAACAATTTTTAATGAATACCAGGAGGCGCATGGCATCCAGGTCTGCATTATAGGAGCCAATATCAGGTCCAAGTTCTTCAGTCAGGTCGACCCGATAGGCCAGTATATTAAATTCGACAATGTATGGCTTAAGGTTATTGGTGTCCTTGACAAGACAACAGTCTCTCTGACAGGGTTTGAGGACAAGGGTGTTAATGTATATAACGATAACGTCTATATACCCATACAGACAATGCTTCTGCGTTATCAGAACCGGGCACTGGTTAACACCAAGCTCGCTACCAAAGCCTCGAGTATTAATATTTTCGGAGGAGGAGGACATGGCCGTATTGTGGTGAGCAGCTCTGATGCAAGTTCCGATACAGAGACAAACTATAACCAGCTCGACCGTATCGTGGTTCAGGTTAAGGAGACAGAACAGCTTACAACCACCACCGAGGTGCTCAGCCGCATGATGCTCCGTCGTCACTCAGGGGTAAAAGACTTTGAGATCACTGTGCCGGAGCTTCTTCTTAAGCAGCAGCAACGGACAAAGGACATTTTTAAAATTGTCCTGGTTGCCATTGCAGGCATATCTCTGGTGGTTGGTGGGATAGGTATAATGAATATCATGTTTGCCTCGGTGATGGAGAGGATAAAGGAGATAGGGACCCGTATGGCTATCGGAGCCAAGAAGAAAGACATTGTTGTTCAGTTCCTTTCCGAGGCAATACTTATAAGTGTAACAGGCGGATTTATCGGTGTTTTTTTGGGGATTATACTTGCCTTTGCCATACAGAAGGTGGCAGGTATAACAACAATTATTTCATTCCTCTCCATTGTTATCTCCTTTGGTGTATCTGCCGCCGTGGGCGTCATCTTTGGCTATTCCCCGGCAAAGAGAGCTGCGGAGAAGGATCCGATTGAGTCACTACGATATGAATAATTCAGCTATGAGAAGGACTGTGTTTTTGTTTTTTGCCATAATACTTACAGTGTGTCCTGAAATTAATAGCCAGGAGATCAAGCGCCTCACTCTTGATGAAGTCATCGCTTTGTCGGAAACGCAATCGCCTAATGCCATGATGGCAACGCACCGTTTCCGGTCAAGCTATTGGGAATACCGTTCCTCCATGGCAGAGTTCAGACCATCGCTCACCCTCGATGGCACACTTCCCGATTATGCCAGAAAATATGAACGACATGTCTCCGACTCCGGAAAGGTATCATACGTTGAAACCAACACCTTGCAGTCATATCTTTCACTCTCTCTCTCTCAAAACATCGGACTGACAGGAGGGAACCTTTATCTCATGAGCGATCTTTTGCGCCTTGATGACCTTGCAAATAACTCCTTCAGCTTCACTGACGGTAAGACAGAGTATACATCACATCCCATAAGCATAGGGTTCAAACAACCGATCCTTAAATACAACGAGTTGCGCTGGCAGAAGAAAATTGCACCGTTAAAGTATGAAGAGGCAAAGAAGACATACCTAAGCAACATTGAGGCGGTGCATCTTACAGCGGTGAAGTACTTCTTTAACCTTGCGCTGGCGCAGATAAACAGCCAGATTGCAGAAGCTAACATGCATAATGCCGATACCCTGTACAAGATTGCAAAAGGACGTTATAACCTGGGGACTATTTCAGAGAATGAGCTGCTTCAGATGCAGCTCTCTTATCTTAACGCCGGCACAGCAATAAATGAAGCCCAGATCAACCTGCGTGACAGCGAACTGAAACTGAGGTCATTCCTGGGATATAATGAGAATGTAAAAATTGAACTGATTATACCTTCTGAGATCCCGTCACTGGAAGTTGAAATGGCACAGGTACTAAAATATGCCGAAGAGAACAACCCCGACCTGATAGGTTTCCAGAGAGATATCCTTGAGGCACAGAGCTCTGTGGCAAAGGCCAAAGCAGAAAAAGGTCTTAGTGGCGATATCACTGCCTCGTATGGACTTCGGCAGTGGGGCACGAGGGTACCTGATGCATATAAAGATCCTGACGATGCTCAGTCGGTCGGCCTTACTTTTACTCTCCCTATAATAGACTGGGGGCAGGGCAGGGGCAAATATAAGATGGCAAAGTCGGCCCTTGAACTGACACAGGTTCAGGCAGACCAGTCACGCATAGACATGTTGCAACAGATAATGCTTGATGTTCAGCAGTTCAACCTGCAGGACGACCAGGTGATGATTGCGGCAAAGTCAGATACTGTGGCGGCAAAGATGTTTATGGTAACAAAACAGAGGTTCCTGATCGGAAAGATCGATGTGCTGGAGCTTAATAACGCTGATACAAAGAAAGACTCTAACAGAAGAGCATATATTGAAGCGCTGAATAATTACTGGACATATTTTTATAACCTGCGGGCGGTGGCTCTTTTTGATTTCGTGAAACAAAAACCTCTCGATGCCGATTACAGGGGGTTGGTAAAATAAGCATACGCAAATAAAAGACAAGCAGGATGGATGCACATAGTTTTTATGTTTGTTATCAGTTCTGTTTCAAAAAATAAAATTATATATTTGCGCCTCATATTATGCAGAAAAACAAAAACTATAGTACAATTATAAACGCACAATCAAATGCAGAATAAAGGAGCAATAACATTCCTGGCTATTGCATTAGCCCTGGTTTGCCTTTACGAACTATCATTTACGGGAGCATCCTATAAAGTTAAGAAAGAAGCGAGAGCTTATGCTGCCGGTAATCTTGAAAAAGAAAGCAATTATATCGATTCAGTTGCTCAGCTTCCTAAAGATAAGTGGAGTTTCCTGGGGTATACCTACAAGGAAGTACAGTCAAAAGAAGCTAACCTTGGTCTTGACCTTAAGGGAGGTATGAACGTTACTCTTGAGATATCAATCGATGATATTTTAAGGGCACTTTCAAATTATAGCACAGACAAAACATTTAATCAGGCGCTGGCTATTGCCAAACAGAAACAGAGGAACAGCCAGGAGAATTTTGTGAGACTTTTCGTGAGATCCTTTGAAGAGCTTGACCCCAATGCACGTCTGGCATCCATTTTCGGGACTGTTGACCTGAAGGACAAAATAAACTTCAACACAACTAACGCTGAGGTTGAAAAAGTCCTTGATAAAGAGGTTGACGTTGCCATTGAAAATGCTTTTAATATTCTGCGTAACCGTATTGACCGTTTTGGTGTCATACAGCCGAACATTTCACACATGTCTCAAAAAGGACGTATCCTCGTTGAGCTTCCGGGTGTAAAGGATCAGAAACGTGTACGTGCTCTCCTGCAGGGAACCGCAAACCTAGAATTCTGGGAGACATTTGAAAACAGTGAGGTCATCGGGAGCATTATGCAGGTAAACTCATACCTTGCCAGTATTGTTCCAACAACCGCAACCACAACCGACACTACAAAAGCCGGAGCAACAGGTGAGAAATCACTTATTGACCTCGTTGCAAAAGACACCACCAATAAGGAAGCAGGTTCTGACCGCGCTGCATTCAACAGGAAGAATCCTCTTTTCGCTTACCTCTCGCCGAACGTAGACCAGAATGGTCAGCCGATGGCGGGTGATGTTATTGGTTACTGCTATGCAAGGGACACCGCAAAGGTTAACAAAATACTTAAGATGAACCAGGTTAAGGCTCTTCTCCCGAGAGAACTGCTGCTTCGCTGGAGTCATGACCCTTATGAAGGTGATAAAACAAAAACACTCTTTACACTTCATGCATTAAGAATCACCACGCGCGACGGCCGTGCTCCCCTTGATGGCTCCGCTGTAGTTTCAGCACGTCCGTCAACAGGCGCTACCGGAGCAAGAATCACGGTTGATATGTCTATGACTGCCGAGGGAGCAAAGACATGGTCAAGAATAACAGGTGATAATGTAGGACGCTGTGTTGCGGTTGTGCTTGATAATTTTGTCAGATCGGACCCAAGGGTTCAGCAGCAGATCACAGGTGGTAACACCGAGATCAGTGGTAATTTTACCATTGAGGAAGCAACCGACCTTGCAAACATTCTGAAATCAGGAAAGATGCCGGCTCCGGCACATATCATACAGGATACAGTTGTGGGTCCGTCACTTGGTAAAGAGGCTGTAACACATGGCCTGAACTCATTTATCGTGGCATTCTTTGTAGTGCTCCTTTACATGATCTTCTACTACTCAATATCGGCAGGTCTTGTCGCCGACCTTGGTATGGTGGCAAACATATTCTTCCTAATGGGAGTGACCATCTCCCTTAATGCGGTGCTTACGCTGCCTGGTATTGCCGGTATCGTTCTGGCAATGGGTATGTCGGTCGACGCAAACGTGCTTATCTTCGAAAGAATAAAAGAGGAACTCCGCTCAGGCAAGAATGTAAAAACTGCCATTGCCGACGGTTATAAAGGCGCATCATCAGCTATCATCGACGGTAACCTTACAACCATTCTTACAGGTATTATACTATTCTTCTTTGGTTCAGGTCCAATCAAGGGCTTTGCCAGCACACTTGTAATTGGTAACGTAACCTCATTGTTTGCAGCAGTTCTTGTTACACGCCTTATCTATGAAAGAGGCCTGAAAAAAGGATGGAAGCTAACCTTCTCGGCTCCTTATACCGAGAACTTCATGAAAGAGACCCATATCGATTTTATCGGTTTAAGAAAATATGGATACATTTTCTCCGGCGCACTTACGCTTCTTGCTATAGTAACTCTTACTACAAAGGGTCTGAGCAAGGGTATCGACTTTACCGGTGGACGTAACTATGTTATAGAATTTCAACAGCCGGTTAACACTCAGCAGATCGCAAACCTTCTGGCTAAAGACTTCGGAGGTGAACCAATGGTTGTTACTTTTGGTAGCAGTAACCAGGTAAAAGTAAGTACTAAGTATAAGGTTGATGATCCTACAGCAGTAGATGAGGTAAACCATATTCTATATACTAACCTGAAAGACCTCACCAAAAATGTAGATGAGCAAACCTTTATCGATAATTATATAAAGAGCTCTGAAACAGTTGGCCCTACTATAGCTGATGATATAAAGGTCAGAGCATATTGGGCTATATTCCTTTCACTGATCGGCATATTCCTCTACATACTCATACGATTCAGAAAATGGCAGTACAGTCTTGGCTCGATCATTACACTTGCCCATGACGTTATCATTGTACTTGGATTGTATTCAATATTCCAGAAAGTGATGCCATTCTCAATGGATATAGACCAGTCGTTTGTGGCTGCTATCCTTACCCTTGTAGGTTATTCAATCAACGATACCGTGGTTATCTATGACCGTATCAGGGAATACCTGCCTCTCTATAAGAAACGTCCTGTAAAAGAGGTGTACAACATGGCTCTTAACAGTACCCTGGCAAGAACACTTAATACCGGTATGTCAACAATCTTCGTACTTATCGTAATATTCTTCTTCGGAGGTGAGGTAATACGCGGATTTATCTTTGCAATGTTATTCGGTATTGTATTCGGTACTTATTCATCACTCTTCATCTCTACACCTATACTGTATGAGACAACAAAGAGGATGAGGCTAAAGGCCGACGAAGAGGCTCTTGAAGCTGCAAAGAAAAAGTAAAAAGATCTTTAATTATTATAAATGAGGCTGTCGCAAGGCAGCCTCATTCTTTTTTTTATAGCGCAGATTTGGTGTTTTATTCTTTTATACCTTTGGGCAAAGAAAATTCTCTTACATGGGGATAAGCGGTTCAGAAATACTCGTTATAATACTCATTGCATTGTTGCTTTTCGGTGCCGATAAGCTTCCTGATATTGCACGTGGACTTGGCAAAGGCATGCGCGAAATAAGAAAAGCCACTGACGATATCAAGCGTGAGTTTGAGGAGAGCACCCGCGAGGTGAGAAAGGACCTTAACGATGTGACCAATACTATTAAAAATGACATCAATGAGGTGAAAGACACTGTTGATAAGGATGTGCGACACAGTGCAAATAATATTAATGATAATCTTAACGGTTGAGAAGCCTTAACCGGAAACAGCATAGGAGATGTTGACAGCAAAAGGCATAACAAAATCATACGGTAACCTTAAAGTACTTAAAGGCATTGATCTTGAAATAAATGAAAAGGAAGTGGTTTCAATTGTCGGGGCCAGTGGAGCCGGTAAAACCACACTTCTTCAGATACTTGGTACTCTTGACAAGCCCGACAGCGGTGAGGTGTTGTATAAAGGTCAAAACATAAACAGACTGAATCAACGCTCTCTGGCATCTTTCCGCAATAAAAATGTGGGATTTGTCTTTCAGTTTCACCAGCTTCTTCCGGAGTTTACTGCCATTGAGAATGTTTGCATCCCTGCCCTTATAGCCGGCACACATTACAGTGAGGCAGAAAAACATGCAGCTGAACTTCTTGACTTTCTTGGCCTAAGCGAAAGGCTTGATCATAAACCTGCCCAGCTTAGCGGCGGAGAACAACAGCGGGTGGCTGTTGCCCGTGCTATTATTAACAGCCCTTCTGTGATCATGGCTGATGAACCCTCTGGTAACCTTGACACTGAAAACAAAAAAGAGCTTCATAAGCTGTTTTTCCGGCTGCGTGACACCTTCGGACATACCTTTATAATTGTCACACACGATCCTCAGCTTGCTTCAATGTCTGACAGGATCATAAGAATAAAAGACGGGCTCATAACCGATGAGACATAAACACTACTAATGCGAATCTTTCATGGGATTTGTTACCCAGGGATATTGAAGATTCGCTGCAGAATGATTATGGTTTTACAAAACCGGATATAAATTTTTCTTTCGAAAATAAAACAGCAGTATTTACCAATGCCAGGTGCGAATAAGCCTGAGGAAAATTCCCCAGCAGTCTTTTTGTTGTAAAATCAATGCCCTCGCTGAAAAGACCTACATGATTTTCATATGACAAAAGGTTTTTAAAAATGGATTCTGATTCCTCTTTCATACCGATTTTATACAGAGCTTGAATAAGCCAGAATGTGCATATGGTAAATGATGTTGATGGTTTCCCAAAATCATCCGGATTGATATATCGATACATTAACCCTTTATGGAATAAGGCATTTTTAACAGATATTACCGTCTTTTTATACTTTTCATCATCACTGTCAATGAAACCATATTCTGCCATTAGCAACAGCGATGCATCAACCTCAGAATTACAATAAGTCTGGGTAAATGTTTGCAGATTTTCCTTCCAGCCGTTTTTCAGGACATCGTCTTTAATGTCATTTGCAATCTCTCTCCATGTTTCAGAATAGTGTTTTTTATTCAGCAGTCCTGCGATCCTGGCCGCGCGGTCCATTGCAACCCAGCACATTACCTTTGAGAAGACAAAATGTTTCTCATCATTCCTTATTTCCCAGATTCCTTTATCTGGTTTTTCCCAATGAGTAGACACAGTACGGGAAATGTTTCGCACTATTTCCCACAGGTCTTCAATTTCATCCAGAGTGCCGGTGAAGAATTCATAATATTGATAAATAACATTTAAAAGATAGCCGAATACATCGTTTTGGCTTTGAATATATGCAGCATTCCCAACTCTTACCGGCTTCGTATTTTCATAGCCGGCAAGGTGATTCAATTCAGTTTCATGGAGCTCTCTTTCTCCCCTGATGCCATACATTATTTGAAACGTGTCGTGCTTTGATTTAATAATGCCTTTCAGATAAGACAAAAACCTGTGAGCTGATTTGTAATGGCCCATTTTAAGCAATGTGTCTATTGACATTGAAGCATCACGTAGCCAACAGTAGCGATAGTCCCAATTTCTTGCCTTGCCGATGCTTTCCGGAATGCTGGTCGTTATTGCTGCCAATATTGCTCCAGTGGGCTGGAATGACATTATTTTCAAAACCAATAAACTCCTGATGATTTCATCACTGTAATTTTCGTACTTTTTTGACCTGTTCGCGAAGTTTAACCAATAAACTTTAGTGCGCTGATATTCCAGATAAACCCTGTTTACATCAATATCAATCAGTTTCTGATTATATGACAAAAGAAGGAACTGGTTTTGTTTAAGGGAGATCTCTTTTTTTTCTATGATATCATTCAGATTTATACTTGAATACAGATAAATACAATCAGTGGGAGTCGCTTTTGAATATGTCCGTAAATGATTGTCTTCTACAACATGAGAAACATCGTCATGGGCATAATTAAGCACAGGACAATAGTCTACAGTAAATGCTGGCGTCCCTGAAATAAGCCTTATAAACCTGTATACTTCTGAAGGAGTATAATAATCATAGTCAGTTGTTTTATATCTGGGCATAAAATCAATGACTTCAAAGACCCCTTTTTTTGACCTGTATTCGGTACGCAGAATGTTCGTTCTGTACAGATACTTTTGGGTGATTATGTAAGTATCATCAGCAATAAAACTGAAATAACCACCTTTATCAGAATCAAGAAGTCTGGCGAATACAGAGGGTGAATCGAAGTCAGGCAGACAAAACCAATCAATGCTTCCGGTATTTGATATCAGAGCTGCACTCCGACAGTTGCCAATAACACCATAATTCAAATTCTCCATAATTGATTTTTATTAGTGTTGAAAGATTCATTACCTGGTTTTACAGAAATAAATTTAAAATGGCAATACGAAGATAGTAAGGAAAAACGTTTGTAGAGTACTATACCTTGTTAAGGCTTAATTAGTTCCTTTACCTGTAAAAAATTGTATATTTGGTTTTACTGATACATTTTGTCTTTAGAAGTTACAACAAGTCTGGCAATATTGCCTCAGACTATCAGAAACCTTAATAAGTGGATTTTGTTGAAAACTATAAAAAAGCAAATAATAAATTGGTTTTACTTGATTACGATGGGACACTTGTTCATTTTGACTCACACCCTGGTAAAGCAAGACCTTCAGAACCTTTGCTGGATATTCTGGAAAGACTGGCAAAGAAACCTTTGACCAGAATAATTATTATAACTGGAAGAGAGTGTAAGGATATTGACAGGATGATAGGCCATCTTTCAATTGATATTATTGCAGAGCATGGCGCTTATACTAAAGAAAATGGGAAATGGAACAGCCAGATAGATGATAAATGTTCATGGAAAAAATCACGGATCCCATTACTTAATCGTTTTTCTATTATGTGTCCAGGATCGTTTGTTGAGGAGAAACAATTTTCATTGGCATGGCACTACAGGAAGTGCAAATCAGAACAGGCATATAAATATTCAAGAGAACTGATTGATTTGTTGATGAGGATAAAGAGCGACTGCAATTTAAAAGTCATTGATGGAAACAAGGTCATAGAAATAATGCCTGAAAAAGTCGGGAAAGGAGAAGCTGTAAAAAAAATACTCGAACAGAATAAATACGATTATATTTTGTCGATAGGAGACGACAAAACTGATGAAGAAATGTTTGACTTCCTTTCTGACATTTCTTATGCATTTACCATTAAAGTTGGTAATGGCAATACTGTTGCAAAATACAGGGTTAAGAATGAAAAAAGTGTGATCAAACTACTGGAACAATTATTAGCATGCGAATAAATCTTGCACTTATATTTTCAATAATTATTGCTATTGGCATAGTTGCTTTTGGTTTTACTTTCTTTCAGATTTCATCAGAAAGATCTAAGCTGAGCAGTGAACTGGAAACAAGAACTACAGGCATTGTGGAAAAAGTTTTGGAAGATGAGCCTTTGTTTTATGCAAGGATAAATTCAGCTTCAGCCGGACACTTTATAGATAGTATTGCCAATAAGTATAATTTGCTTGGCATATTGGTTTATTTTAACAGTGATAGTATTATTAGCAACAGATTTTCAGATAATTTGGTTGGGTTTTCAACCAAATATATATTCCAGGCAATTGCCTCTGAAGCTTCTCTTGGAAATTTTATTACTGTAGATGGTAAGAGTGTATACCTTTATATCAAGCCACTTAAGAGTGATGACATATCCGTTAGTGCTATTGTCTTTTATACTGATGCTGAATATATTGAAAAAATCATCAAAAGCATCTGGTTCCGGAATTTTATACGATGGTTTATTCAGGCTTTTTTGGTCTCCCTTGTTACTATTTTGATTATTCGTTGGGCAGTTTTCAATCCCATAAACAAAATAGTTAGTTGGGCAAAGGCAGTACGGACAGGGAGTTCTGAACTGATAAAACAACAACCACAGGGTAAGTTTCTTTCCCCATTGCGTAAAGAGATTGAATACATTGCAAAAGTTATGCATGAGGCTAAAGCCAATGCTGAAGAAGAGGCCCGCTTAAGAACGAATGCTGAAGCCATATGGACCGCTGAGAGACTGAAAGCTGAGATGAAGAATCTTTTACATGATAAAAAAATCATTGTTGTTTCCAATCGGGAGCCATACATGCATATCCGGGAGGGCAAAGAAATCAGGTGTATTGTTCCTGCAAGCGGGATGATAACGGCATTGGAACCAATACTAACAGCGTGTGGCGGATTATGGATTGCTTCCGGAACCGGAGATGCGGATAAGGAGAGTGTGGATAAAAATGACAAGGTGATGGTTCCTCCCGATGACCCAAAGTATACATTAAAAAGATTGTGGCAGACAAAAGATGAAGAAGATCATTTTTACTACGGTTTTTCGAATGAAGGACTCTGGCCTCTCTGTCATATTGCGCACACGCGCCCTGTTTTCCGAAAGGAAGACTGGCATTATTATAAAAAAGTAAATGAGAAGTTTGCCAAAGCGGTGCTGAATGAAACAGCAGATGAAGAACAACCTTATATTTTGATACAGGACTATCATTTTGCATTACTTCCTGAACTTATAAGAAAAGAAAAGCCGAATGCTAAAATCGCAGTCTTTTGGCATATACCCTGGCCTAATCCCGAATCATTCGGTATTTGCCCATGGGAAAGAGAAATTTTAACCGGATTACTGGGAGCTGATTTAATTGGATTTCACACCCAATATCATTGCAATCATTTCCTAGATACTGTAAATAATGCTCTTGAGTCGAGAGTGTCATGGGAAAACTTTTCCGTTAAGATGGGGAGACAAATCACTTTCATAAAACCTTTTCCAATCAGCATCGCGTTCACATTAAGAGATATGGATGTTAATTCACAGAAGATTGAGCCAAATCAACTTTTAAGTGAATATGGGATTATTGCTCAGAATATAGGTATTGGAGTAGACAGGATCGATTATACTAAAGGCCTTGCAGAAAAATTTCTGGCTATTGAACGCTTTTTTGAAAAGAACCCATCATATATTGGGAAATTTACTTTTGTGCAGATTGGTGCACCAAGCCGGACTCTTATAAAAAGCTATTCTGATGTTGTGAGTCTGATTGAAAATGAGGCAAACAGGATAAACTGGCGTTTTAAGTCAAAAAACTGGAAGGCAATCCTTTTGTTGAAGCGACATCACAGTCACGAAGAAATAATGCCGTTTTATTCAGCAGCTGATTTTTGTATGGTAACATCCCTGCATGATGGTATGAACCTTGTTGCCAAGGAATTTGTAGCCTCACGCAGCAATAATGATGGAGCCCTCATACTGAGCCGTTTTGCGGGTGCATCACATGAACTTCATGGAGCAATCATAGTTAACCCTTATGATATTGAGAAGATGGCTGATGCAATAAAAATTGCTTTGGAAATGACCCGGGAGGAGAAGTCTAAGAGAATGAAACAAATGAGACAGGTTGTATTAACACAGAATATTTATTCATGGGCGGCAAACTTGCTTAATACTTTGATAAATATTCATAACTGATATTGAAAGCTAAAACTGCCAGGTGCTATTTCAGAACCATATCCTGAAGTATATAAAAAAATGCTCCCGAAAAAAAACCTAGTAATGCGAGCCAAGTTATATGCTTAACATACCAGAAAAAGTTAATTTTTTCCATCCCCATAGCCGCCACACCGGCAGCAGAACCAATTATCAGAGCACTTCCTCCTGTCCCGGCACAATAAGCAAGGAATTCCCAAAAATAATGGTCAGTGGGATATTGCACCAGATCGTACATCCCCTGTGCAGCAGCTACCAATGGCACATTATCAACAATCGATGAAATAAGTCCAATGGAGATTACTATGACACTCTGATTATTAACTGATTTGGCAAGAGAGTCCGAAAGTTTGGTTAATATGCCGGTTGATTGCATTGCTGAAATTGCAATTAGTATCCCCAGAAAAAACAGGATAGTAGATATGTCAATCTTCCTTAATGCATTTACAACAGTGAAAGAACGTTTCTCTTCATCATCTTTTGAACGATGAAGTATCTCAGTGATAATCCAGATTATCCCCAGACCAAGGAGTATCCCCATATAAGGAGGAAGGCCCGTCAGAGTCTTAAATACAGGCACTGATATAAGAACTGCAATGCCTGAAAACAGAATAATTTTCTGATGAAGTACTGGTAATGCTTTACCATCTGTCCTTAGGTCTTCTGGCCTTTCAACAGTTCCTTTCATCCTGAACGACACTAGAACCAATGGCACAATAAGGCATATAAGACTTGGAAGAATCAATTTGGTAATGATTTTAAAAGCTGTTATCTGGCCTCCTATCCACAGCATGGTGGTAGTTACATCTCCAATCGGGGACCATGCTCCGCCTGCATTAGCTGCTATAATCACGATACCCGCAAAATACAACCGGTCTTTTTCATCTTTCATTATTTTTCTGAGAAGAGATATCAAAACGATTGTAGTTGTAAGATTATCCAGAATGGCTGAAAGAAAAAATGTCAAAAAGCTTATAATCCATAGCAGTCTTCTTTTGTCTCTGTTTCTGATTCTTTCAGTGATGATATTAAACCCATCGTGCTGATCAATAAGTTCAACAATAGTCATTGCACTTAAAAGAAAGAATAAAATCCCTGACAACTCGCCCAGGTGTTCTGTTAACTGATCTGCTACGAGATGATGGTCTGAAGAAAAGACAACGTATGCTACCCAGCATAATACTCCTGTAATTAAAGCTGTTGCAGCTTTGTTAATCTTAATAAGGTGCTCAGAGGCAATGAGTAGGTATCCGCCAATGAATATTATTAAAATCAGAGTACTCATATGTCATCTTAATAATTTGGTTTAATTAGCTTAAAATCACCGGTTACCCCTAAACCAAATAAGGCAAAATCATACTTGACAGGATCAAGCGGATCCATGTGCCGCAGAACTTCATCAAGCTCCTTCACTGCCTTTGCATCGTTTTGTTTTCGCTTAAGCAGACCTATACTGCGTGCAATGTTGCCACTGTGTACATCAAGAGGGCACGATAGGATTGACGGTGATATATTGTTCCAGATTCCAAAGTCAACTCCGGTATTATCTTTTCGTATCATCCACCTGAGAAACATATTTACACGCTTTGCTGCCGAGCCGGACAATGGGTCTGAAAAGTGTTTCTCTGTCCGATATGGATGAGGAATGGAAAAGAATTCTTTTTTCAATTGATGAATTGCTGGCTGTAGCGAATCATTTGTCCTGTAATTATTGAAAACACTCTCCAGGCCATTCTCCCTCAGGTATAAATTTTTAAGCGCTTTAATGTAGATCTTTAGGTCAGTTGAATTAAAAGTGCGGTGAACAAATCCGTCAATTCGTTCAAGGTGCTCTTCTTTGTGATTCAATATGAAATCGTATGGAGAATTTCCCAACAGGTCCATCATCCGCCTGGCATTTTTTACAATCATTTTGCGATTACCCCATGAAATGGTTGCTGCCAAAAACCCGGCAATTTCGATGTCCTCCTTCTCAGAATAAATGTGAGGGATCTGGATAGGGTCCAGATCAATAAAATCAGGCGTGTTGTATTGTTTGACTTTTTCGTCAAGAAACTCTTTCAGTTCTTCGAAGCTTAACTCCATACCGGTATATTTGGAACCATAAAAATACTAATAATGGAGCAGCGTTTCCATGCACTGTTTTAAAATAATGTCAGTTTAAACCTTTGCCCTGTTGCAGGCATATGTCATTTACTTTTTTCGGAACAGTTAAACATCCAATGCACTCCAAATTTGTCAGTGCAACTCCCATAGTAATCTCCCCAGAACATGTCCTGTAACTCCTGTTCAACTTTACCGCCTTGTGAAAGAGAATTGAATAGATGTTTTGTCTCTTCTCTTGTATCTGGCATAAGTGAGATGTAAACATTATTGCCAAAGGTCACTTTGAAACCCAGAGATTCCGGTGCATCGGTTCCCATCAAAATGTGACCGCCAAGGATGGGTAAAGCGACGTGCATCACCAGGTTTTTGTCTCCTTCATGAACAGGAGGAGTATCTTCTGTTGGGGGAATGTCTTTGAATCGCATTATGCCTTCACCCGTAAAATCAGTGCCGAAGACCGATTTATAAAAATTGAAAGCCTCCTCTGTATTCCGGGGGAAATTGAGATATGTACTAACCTGTGCCATAATATTTAAATTTTAAATTGTTTTACTTTTCTTTTATACTGACGTTTCAATAATTTCTGAAGTCATATAAAATAGCCTGCCCGCCTTGCTTTTGCATTTCAATTGTAATTGTTGCTTTTACAAGCGACGCCATGGCTTTGATTTTCTTATTCTCACTATTAAGAACAGAGAAACATTAACAAGTTTTATATACACTTTGTTTCAGTCGGGTTGTATTATTTGCAATTTTTAACAGGATATCGGATAAATTACTGAAGATGCACTTTATTATCTTTGTCGACTGAGAATCGGGTGAAATTAAAGATAATGTCAAACGACTATTTCAGATTTAAGCAGTTTACCATTAAACAGGGCGGCGCAGCTTTTAAAGTTACCACTGACAGCGTTATTCTTGGAGCATGGACTGACCTGTCAGAAGCGGAAACTGTTCTGGATATAGGAACCGGTACAGGGCTTCTGGCCCTTATGGCAGCGCAGCGCAGCAACTCTGTTATAACAGCCATTGAACCTGAAAAGGGATCATTTGAGCAGGCCGGGAAAAACATATCATCATCTCCATGGGCAGGCCGGATATCACTTCTTAACTTTTCACTTCAGGACTATGTTGCGACAACATCTGAAAAGTTTGATCTGATTATTTCAAATCCGCCCTATTTTACCGGCAGCCTGCTCAACCCCGATCGTGGGAAGGCAATGGCAAGACACACCACATCACTGCCGGCTGAGACCTTGATTGAAGCCTCTCTTGCTCTTCTCTCAGAGCATGGAAGCCTGAATCTGATCCTTCCGGTGGAGGAGGGGATAAGGATGACAGCACTCGCTGCAAAAGGCGGGCTGTATTGCAACAGAAAGACCTATGTGAAGCCAATGTTCCACCTGGATGCAAAAAGGATCCTCCTGAGCCTCGGAAGGACAAAGTGTGAGTGTGCAGAATCAACCCTTGTTGTTGAAACCGAAAAGCGACACAGTTATTCAAAAGAATACATTGAACTCACTAGGGAGTTCTACCTCGACAGGTAAATACTATTTCAGCATATAACTTTCAGGCAGACCGTATTCCTCTTCCATCTTAATGCCAGCCTCTTCGAGCTCGTCAAGGATAGGATTATATATCTCTGGCAGGACAGGACGATGAACCCCTGTAAGCTTTATCCTGCCTTCCAGAATCTGTTTTACTGCCATCGCTGCAGGCAGTGCAACTGTGCGGGCAATGGAGGTGTTGGTGGCAGGACTTCCAAAGTCGAGCATGCGAGAGGTGATAACTTCTTTTCTTCCATCCTTATACCTTGCAAGGAAGAGATGCTGCATGACAATCATGTCCCTTTCATTGTCGTTAAGCCACATCTTGTTTATCATCAGATCCGAAGTAATCTCAAAGGGAGAGGTGATGCCATAACCCATCGGCTCATCACAGAACAATCCCAGCCATTCAAGGGCGTTTATTGCATGATCGGTAGGATTAAGGTTCGGTTTATTCTTAAGCTCATTCTTTATATTGTTGCCCTCTATTCCAGCCTGCTGGCACAGGAACTTTTTGAAGCTCATCCCTGAAAAATCCTTTTTCTCGTCACCGACAAGGTTTATCCCCTTTATAAGATCAAGGGCTTCGCACCATCCCGGGAATCTGAATGTGCCGCGGTACATAGTCTTAACGCCCTTTAATCCATAAATATCTATAAAGCTTATTGAGTCACGGTTAGGATATACTTCCAGATCACCCACGCCGGGGAACGGATGTGTGAACCTGTCTTTAAAAAGATGCAGCGGTTCAATGCTTACCTCTTTTCCATGTTTAAGATAATGAGCTCCATTGCGGCTTGCAAGAACCACGCCTTTAGGGCTCCATGAAAACTTGTATCCGAATGGATTGTCATTTGACTCCGGGGCCGGCAGGGCACCGCAGAGTGAGTAGAACTCCTCAATCTCGCCCCCCTGTGACTTGATCCTGTCTATCACACGCATGGCCGACATGTGGTCAATGCCGGGATCAAGGCCTACCTCGTTGAGAACTATTATCCCTGCTTTTTTCAGATCTTCATCCATATCCATCATGCCAGGCTGGATGTATGAGGCCGTTACAAGATGTTTCTTATGTTTCAGACAAACTTTTGCCACTGCAAGATGAAAGGCATAGGGCAGAAGGCTCACCGTGAGATCATGCTCCGCCACCATTCTGTCAAGGCCCTGGGGATCTTCCATGGACCAGTCAACCACTTTGCCTGCAGGATGTCCGGCCACCATCTCTGCCGCCCTGTCGGGGATAGGAGAGGCAACTGTAATTGTAAAACCTTTTTCAAGCAAATACTCAATCATGGGCTTCGATACAAGTCCTGCGCCAAGAATCAATACCTTATTTTTCATCTCTTTCAAAAATTTGATATCCAAATGTATGTTTTAAAAACAGAAAGAATCATGATAAAAGTCCATAAAGTCCAAAGAGATTAAAAGGCATACTCCTTTTGACTTTCAACTTTTAACTTTAGACTCAGATGACTTTTCAACAATAAATCAAAAATCCTTTTATGCCAGATCGTGGAATTGTATCTTTGTTGGCACCCCTATATTTAAGTGACTTATGGATAATTTTACACCCGGAAAATATGTTGAGACGCCGCTGATGAAGCAGTATTATGCCGTTAAGACAAAACACCCGGATGCGATCCTTCTTTTCAGGGTAGGGGATTTTTATGAGACTTTTGGGGAAGATGCCATCAGAGCTTCAGAAATACTGGGTATAACACTTACACGGAGGGCAAACGGATCTGCATCATCCGTTGAGCTGGCTGGGTTCCCTTATCACGCACTGGATACTTATCTGCCGAAGCTGGTAAGAGCCGGACAACGCGTCGCTATCTGCGAACAGCTTGAAGACCCGAAACTCACTAAAAAGATTGTTAAGAGAGGAATAACTGAGCTGATTACTCCCGGAGTATCATTCTCGGAGAATGTCCTCAGTCATAAAGAGAATAATTTCCTTGCCGCAATACATATGGATCATCAGGCTACGGGCCTGGCCCTGCTTGATGTCTCAACAGGAGAGTTCCTGGTGACGGAAGGTACTTCGGAGCATATAGAACAGCTTCTCAATAACTTTCAGCCCAAGGAAGTGCTATATGAGAAACGCAAGAACGAACTCTTCAGGGATACTTATGGTACCCGGTTTTATACATATAAGCTTGATGACTGGATCTTTACTCCCGATGCTGCCGGGGAGAGACTGCTGAAGCAGTTTGGCACCACCTCGCTGAAGGGCTTTGGAGTACAGGGCCTCTCATATGGTATAATTGCTGCCGGCGCTATCCTGTTCTACCTCGACATGACCCAGCATGAGAACCTGAGCCACATAAACAGGATATCACGTATAGAAGAAGAAAAGTATGTCTGGCTCGACAGGTTCACTGTCCGTAACCTTGAATTGTTTCATTCTCCTTACGAAGGAGCTAAAACACTTCTCGATGTCATTGACCGTACAGCTTCCCCTATGGGAGGAAGGATGATGAAGCGATGGATAGCCCTCCCACTGAAAGATATTGAGGTACTCAACAAACGACTTGATGTGGTGAGCTTCCTGATCGGGCATGAGTCCTTTCGTGAGGCTCTTGAGGGATTCATCAGGGATATAGGCGACCTGGAACGGCTTCTCAGCAAAGCGGCGGTTGGCAAAGTCAACCCAAGGGAAGTGGCCCAGATAAGGAAAGCCCTTTTTGCTGTCGGCGAAATAAAAAAACTGTGCTCTGATTCGGGCTGTAAACCACTTGAAGATATTGCCGCATTGATCGACCCATGCTCAGACCTCGCAGAGAAGATAGGTGAAGAGCTGATGCCGGATCCTCCTGCTGCTGTGAATAAGGGAGGAGTGATAGCCGAGGGCGTTTCTTCTGAGCTCGACGAGCTGAGAAAGATACTCTTCAGTGGAAAGGATTATATTGAAGAGCTTCAGCAGAGAGAGATACTTAGAACCGGAATAAACTCTCTCAAAATAAGTTACAATAACGTCTTCGGATACTATATCGAGGTTCGCAATACTCATAAGGATAAAGTGCCTGCTGACTGGATCAGGAAACAAACCCTGGTGAGCGCAGAACGATATATCACTGAAGAGCTTAAAGAATATGAATCGAAAGTTCTTGGTGCCGGAGAAAAAATATTGGTGCTTGAGACACAGCTTTTCAATTCTCTGGTGACATCAATAACCGGATATATGCCTGGCATGCAGGCTGATGCAAATGCAACCGGTCAGCTTGATTGCCTGCTCTCTTTTGCTACAATCTCTATGGAGAATGGTTATGTGAGACCACTCCTTGACGATTCAGAAGTGCTGGATATAAAGGATGGAAGGCATCCTGTTATAGAGCGTCAGCTTCCGGCAGGGGAGAGTTATGTCCCCAACGACCTTTATCTAGACAATAAGGAACAGCAGGTGATAATCCTTACAGGACCAAATATGTCAGGAAAGTCGGCCCTGCTTCGCCAGACAGCATTGATAGTGATACTTGCACAGGCAGGATGTTACGTGCCTGCCAGGGAAGCCCATATAGGCATAGTAGATAAGATATTTACCCGCGTTGGCGCTTCCGACAACCTCTCCCTGGGAGAGTCAACATTCATGGTTGAGATGAATGAGGCTGCAAGCATACTGAATAATATCTCTGACCGCAGCCTTATCCTGCTTGATGAAATAGGCAGGGGAACAAGCACCTATGATGGCATCTCCATAGCCTGGGCCATGGTTGAATATATTCATGAGCACAGGTGCAAGGCGAAAACATTATTTGCCACCCACTATCACGAGCTCAATGAGATGGAAAACTCATTTCCGCGTGTGCATAATTATAACGTGTCGATAATGGAGCTTGACAGGAAGATAATTTTCCTGCGTAAGCTTAAGAAGGGCGGAAGTGAACACAGCTTCGGGATACACGTTGCACGCATGGCCGGGATGCCCAGGAGCGTGGTGACAAGGGCGGAAGAAATATTAAAGATGCTGGAAGCCGATAAGGGTGATCACAGCCTGTCAAAACCGGTGGGAGAAATAGGATCAAACCGTGAAGGTATGCAGCTGAGCTTTTTCCAGCTCGATGACCCTGTACTCAAACAGATCCGCGATGAGCTTATAGGTCTCGACATAGACAACCTCACACCAATGGAGGCACTCAATAAGCTGTATAGTATTAAAAAGCTTTTAAAGTAAGGCTTGCCATATCGCCTACGGGATGCAGCCCCCTTCCCCCGGCACGGGGAAGGGCTGGGGATAGGGGCAGATGCTCGCTAAGGTAATGCCTGAGGCAGGAGGCTACTCCCACGTAATAACCGATATCCTCTTTTTCCCATCCATTTTTACAGTAAGCGCATTATCAAACTGCACATGAGTTACATGCCTGCCCTCCCTGATAACCTTTTGCTTTTTCAGAATATCCCAGTTTAAAATAGATCCTCTGTCGTTATGTTGAATAGAGAAGTACCCGACATTCATTGATGTCACATTGTGAAAAAAGTGTGATCCCGATGAAGCATCAAGAGGAAAATTCTCGAGACTGGTTTCAATTATGACTTTGGCATTGCATATCTGAGGCCAGGTAACCGGAATGCCTATCCACCTGTCGCGTGTGCCCCACCTGCCCGGACCTAATAGGATATATTGTTTATTATTGGCTGTCATCTCATCATTAAAGGTGCTTATCTCCTCAGCAATCTCTATGGTATCTGATTTGTCAAACCTGTCCTTGTCGACGTAGATAACATCCCTGATAGTATTGATGAGACCATTCCCCATGCTTTTTTCAGTATAAAACAAAATATGTGATTTGTCTATCTCATCCATATTCACCTCATAGTCATGTGATGCGCCTATGATAGGTTTTATTTGCAGCAGGTAAAGAGAAGCTTTAAACTCTGAGTCTTTATTCAGGTCAATGGCAAATTCAATTTCAACAGGAGTGCCGAGCGCTTCCTTAACGAGGTCCAATATCTCAATAAGTGTCTCAGGCAAAGGTATATACCGGTATTTTAATATGTCGGCGAAATTGATGACTCTGGGCCCCGGTTTATCAAGACCGGGAGAGATTGCCTTGTTTTCTGCCGAATATACAGAAGCACAGTGTTTTATCACTCCGTGACGCTCGGCATCCTCAATGCTTAAGCGCACAAGCCCGGCATCATCTCCTTGAAGAAGATTAAGCTCGGTTTTATTGAGATCAATTGCCAGGAACTCAACCTGTGAATTTAAATACTGATCCCTTGGAGAGTTGTTTTCAAGATTCGGGTATTTTGGTGAAAACCTGAATGCTTTTTCTCCATCAACCACATATGTGCCCAGGCCAACGGCGATTACTGCAAAACCGTCCTCCGGCTTCATATAACTGTAAGGGTAATAGTTATATGACTGGCCTACGCCACTGATATGCGGGTAGTAACTGTTTTCGTGCTGTTCACCAACCAGCTCCTGGATAATGACTGCCATCTTCTCCTCTTCAATCTTGTAGTTAATGGCGCTTATATATCCACGTGCAGTATCTGAATATATCGATGCATAAACCAGCTTTATTGCATCCATTAACTGTGCCAGTCTTATTTCAATATCAGAATTCGTATTTGGCAACAGGTAAGTCTCAAAAATGCCGGCAAAAGGTTGCATAAGGGAGTCTTCAAAAAGGCCCGATGATCTCACTGCCAACGGTTTTGTGATTTTTTCGAGAATGGCACGAAGTTTTTTTACCAGGGCAGGAGTAAGGCTTCCCCCGATGAAAATCTTTTTGATCTTTTCATAATCAGGCTCAGTATAGACCTTGTCCCTCAGGTCATTGTTGTCCAGGAAGTCCTCAAACTCGTTTGTACCTATTATAAACGTCCGTGGAGCCTTGATATTGACGCCGGTCACATATTGTGAGACATCAAAGTTGTAAATCAGGGTATGAATGAATGCCAGTCCGCGTCCCTTGCCTCCCAGCGCACCTCCCGATAAGAGAATGATATTACTCTCTTCAAGTAACAGTTTCTCGTCAAAATCAACAATCTTCCCTTTGTTCTTTTCATATTTAAGCATTTTGACAACTGAGATAAGGTGTTTTCGCATGCTTTCGGGATCGGGGAAATCGCTTATTTTTTTTGGTGCTATTTCCCGGGCAAGACGGAACTCACCGCGGGCTGCGAGCCATAATGAAAAATGATTCTTCCTTGCATGGTACAGCAGCGATTCCGTTGGAATTGAATGAAGCTGCTCTTCAAACTCGTTCATGTTTTTGGCACTGCCAATAGCCTTTCCGGTTTCGTCTTTATAAATGAAATCGCCAAATCCAAGGTTAAAACTTATGAAGTTCTTTATCTGCTCGGCAAGGATGTCGGAATCTTTATGAATAAAAACGCAGTTCAGCGCTCTTGCTTTCTGCTCGTTGTTTTTATCTGATGATTCAATGATAACAGGCAGGTCGGGGATCTCCTTCTTTATATAATTAACCAGTTCAAAGCCTGCATTTTCATCGAATTTGCCCTCTTTTTGAAACTTGACATCAGCTATCAGGCACAGGAAGTGTTCCTTATACTTGTCGTAAATGCGGACAGCTTCTTCATAGTCTGATGCCATAAGTATTTTAGGACGTACCCTCAGACGAAGCACTTTATACAGTTCGTCCATAGTGGTAACGTCATCAATGATGCGCCTGGTTTGCTCCAGGACACACTGGTATAGCAATGTGAGATAGCGGGAGTAATATTTTGCAGAGTCTTCAACAAGCAGGATAATGCGGCAATAACCAACCTTGGTATCATTATCGAGGTTTACACTGTCTTCCAGCTGCTTTACCATGGCAAAGAAAATCCTTGAATCGCCATTCCAGACAAACACTTTGTCAATAAGGTTTGTCCTCTTCTGTTCATCCTGGAAAAAATCAACATACAGATTGTTATTCAGTAACAGGTAAATAGGAATATACTTGTAAAGCGATTTAAGCTTTGAGGCTATTTCAAGCGGCGATTTTCTATCGACACCGACCATGATAATTATCAGATCGAAGTGTTTGGAATAAAGTTTTTCAAAAGCCTCCTCAAACGATGATACCCCGGTGATCCTTGGTACGGTGGTCAGGTTCAGCTGGTAATATACACCCAGAAAATAGTCTGAGAACCGGCCTTCGCGTTCCAGACTGTAAGCATCATAGAGACTGGAGATAATAAGTATCTCCTTGACTTTGAACTTCATCAGGTCGTGAAAAATATCACGGTCATAATTATTCTTTTCAAGAAAGTTCTGGAGAAGCTTTCTCTTACTGATAAGGAAATCCTTCGCTGCTTCAAACTTCTGTTTCAGTTCCTCATCCCCTCTTGTTTTTCTTATAGCGACTTCTCCCTCAAGGGTATTCAGATAATTGCATATTAATGCGGTGATATTATTTATCAGATCCCTCTCTTCCTTCATGAATGGTCCCTCGTCCATGTCCGGGAATTCTCTGGTATAATAAATCTCTACTTCGCCTGGTTTATCGTCAATTGTCAGAAACGGTTGCCTCTGCCTCCATTTGGTAGATACAAAATTCGGAGAAAGATATTCTTTGCCATCATAGTATATCCGTGCAACAGTATGTTCGGGATATTGCCAGGCATCAGGAAGAATGTATACAATGTGATTCAGTGCTTTTTCGACAGATTTCTCAGCCTGAAGAATGGACGTGGTCTGATTAATGCACGATAATTCTTTAAGACGCTCTGTCTTTTCGTACATTATTTTCTTTAATCCCTTTTCAGTGGCAATGACCCTGTCGAGACCATATATAACGTTGATAAATCCCGTTATCAGTAATGCAAGGGTCCCTACAAACTGCTTTTCTTCTTCCAGAAAGGCTTCTTCGCCCTTCAACGATTCATCGCCAGTATAATATACATGTATTGAACCTCTCTTGCCTGATATGGTTTTGAAAAATACCCTTATGTGAGCATTTGTCTCCACAAGGCCGGGGGAGGAGAATTCTCTTTCGTCGTACTTAATAAGAGGTTTCAGATATTCAGGAAACCTGAAGGCGTTAGGTATGACCTTAATTATTTCTTTAAGGGTGTTGTCGATTGTCAACCCGTTTCTCAGAATATTTGAAATTTCATTTATGCAGTTAATGATTGTATTTGCCGCATTGCTGTCCCCGCTTTTTTCATCTTCCTTAGCGGCGGGGTGCTTTATTTCATTGCCCTTAATAATGTTTAAAAAGCCGGTGATTAAGTTGGAGAGGTTGCTCAGTACTTCTTTCTCTGAATTGACATAGCTTTCCCTGTTGTCTTCAGGGAATCCCTTCAGATAGTAAAATTCAATACTGCCGGATTTGTTGTCAATAGTAGTGAACTCTTCTTTAAGGCTCCACTCATTATCACTGAAATCCATGTCCGAGCTCAGGTATTCTTTCCCATCATAGGTGATCCTGGCAACTGCATATTCCGGATGGTGCCACGACTTTGGCATATCCCTGCAAATCTTTGAGAGAGTTTCTTCAATGTTTTTCTCTTCACTGAGCAAATTAGTGATTTCAGCTTCTGCCCCTGAGTCAGCTTCATATGTCTCCTGCTCTTCCGGCGTTTCCAGAGTATTCAGGTAGTTACATACAATAGTGGCAATGTTCTCAAGCAGTTGTCTCTCTTCATGCAGGAACGGGCCTTCATCAGCTCTGGGAAACTGTTTTGAGTAAAATACATCTATGGCTCCCCATTTTTTATCCAGGGTTTCAAAGATTTGCTTTTGTATCCAGCGCGTCTCTTTGAAATCTTCAGAGCTGTATTCCCTGCCGTCGTATTTTATCCGTGCTTTTGCATATTCTGAAAACCGCCAGCCTCTTGGGATCTCTTTAACTATCTCGTCTATTGTGCTTTCAAATGGATCCCTTTTGCTGATTATTTTATTTATCGCATAAATGACCGATAATCCTTTCTGACTTTGGATTTTCTCAGCCAGAAGCTTCTGCATCTCATTCTGTAAATGCGATATGTCTTCCATCTCGTTTTCAGTTCAAAGATCAGGGACCAAAAGGTATATTAGGGGTTTTTCACACCAGCCTTTGTCAACCCCTCCGGTTCTCGCGTGGAGAACCTGCAAAGGCCTGCATTTTACTTAGATGCAAAGTCCCGTTCCGGGAATTCAGGGACCTGAAATAAAATAATATGTAATATACAAAAAATATCCCTATGAATATTTATTCGTAACTTAGATAAAACTTGAGAATCTAAGGCATAAATCTGTTTATAGTTATTTCATTAACCTCAAAACAAACAATGCTATGTCTGGTCCAGTTGATGAATTTATGGCGAATATAATCGCCAGAAACCCTGGGGAAACCGAGTTTCACCAGGCTGTGAAAGAAGTAACGGAGTCTCTCATGCCGTTTATTCAGGAAAATCCAAAGTACCTCTATCCTAAAATCCTTGAGCGGATTGCAGAACCTGAGCGGATTATCATCTTCAGAGTCCCATGGATGGACGACAAAGGTGAAGTCCGGATTAACAGGGGTTATCGTATTGAGATGAACAGCGCCATCGGTCCTTATAAAGGGGGTCTGAGGTTTCACCCGACAGTAAATCTGGGTATACTTAAGTTCCTTGCCTTTGAGCAGGTGTTTAAAAACAGCCTTACCACACTGCCTATGGGAGGAGGGAAAGGCGGGTCTGATTTTGACCCTAAAGGAAAAACCGATAATGAGGTGATGAGATTCTGCCAGTCATTCATGAATGAACTGTTCAGACATATAGGATCAGACACTGATGTGCCAGCTGGCGACATTGGAGTAGGAAGCAGGGAAATAGGCTTTATGTTCGGACAATATAAGAGGCTCAGGAATGAATTCACCGGTGTCCTTACCGGCAAGGGTCTTGAATGGGGTGGAAGTCTTATTCGTCCCGAGGCAACAGGTTATGGGCAGGTATATTTTGCCGAGGAGATGCTCAATACCAGGGGCGACAGCCTGAAAGGCAAAATCTGCACAATCTCAGGCTCTGGCAATGTTGCACAATATGCCACTGAAAAAGCAATTCAAATGGGTGCAAAAGTGGTTACCCTGTCTGACTCCAACGGCTATATTTATGATCCGGAAGGCATAGATCAGGAGAAGCTTGAGTATGTCAAAAATCTGAAAAATGTTAAGCGGGGACGTATCAGGGAGTATGCCGAGAAGTACAAATGCAGATATGTTGACGGCAAACCAGGCCCCTGGGATGTGCCATGCCAGGTGGCATTGCCGGCAGCAACACAAAATGAAATAAAAGGAGAGGATGCGGCCACACTGATAAAGAATGGCTGTTTCGTACTCTCTGAAGGTTCAAACATGCCATCTACCCCGGGTGCAATCGAGATATTTATTAAAGAAAAAATCCTTTACGGTCCGGGTAAAGCTGCAAACGCTGGTGGCGTTGCTACTTCAGGACTGGAGATGAGCCAGAACTCCATGCGTCTGCCATGGACCCGCCAGGAAGTTGACAGCCGGCTCCACCAGATAATGAAAGATATCCATACCACCTGTGTCAGGTTCGGAAAGGAAAAGGATGGATATATTAATTATTTAAATGGTGCCAATATCGGTGGGTTTGTCAAAGTGGCCGAAGCAATGCTGGCCCAGGGACTGGTCTAGGAAAAAAAGTACCGGCTTCTGTCCGTTTCGGTGAAGCAACTCTGCCGAAACGGACATTTTTTATTTATTCATTTATTCCTCATTTTTGATTAATATTGATCAGTTCATTAGTTAATTATTTTAATCCTAAAGAGATGATGGATAAACTGAAAAGAACCATATTCAGAGAAACTTCATTTGAGCTTCTGATGCAGAAAAGAATTCGTTATGTACTGCTTATCTGCAGCAGCTACGACGCTTTCATTATGGAAGAGGACGGGAAAATTGATGAAAAGGTTTTCAACGATTATGTAGCTTTTAATTTACGTTATGCTCCTCAGTTTATTCATGTCGAATCGGCAGAGAAGGCAATGGAAGCATTGAACCTATGCCAGATTGATCTGATCATAAATATGCTTAGCATCAGGGATATGGATCCCTTCGATCTATGTTCTGAAATCAGAAGAAAATATCCTGAAAAACCTATTGTAATACTGGCTCCCGACTCAAGAGAGCTATCCCTCAGGTTAAGCAGGGAAGATCTTTCATCTGTTGATTATGTTTTTAACTGGTTGGGAAGTACAAACATATTGCTGCCAATCATTAACCTGATTGAAGATAAATTAAATGTGGATGAAGATAACACCCATGAAGGAGTGCAGTCTATCCTGCTTATTGAGGACTCAACCAGGATGGCATCAATCTACATCCGTTACCTATATAAAATAGTCCTGGAACAGTTCCAGGAATATATGATTGAGGGACTTAACGAGCATCAGAAAATGATGCAGATGCGAGGCAGACCAAAAATTCTCCTTGCAACTGATTACGAGGATGCTGTAGCTCTTTTTGAAAAGCATAAGTCGCAGCTCCTGGGGGTTATAACCGATGTGGATATCAGGCACAAGGCAGAGGGGAATCCAGGTACTATTGAGGACTTTTTTAAACTGATACAGGATAACGATATACCCATATTGATTCAGTCGGCAGAGCCTGAAAATGAACGATATGCAAGAGTATATGCCGATGGTTTTCTTAGTAAAAACTCCAAGAATATTGTGGCGGAGCTGAAAGCCTTCATGAAAGCCCACTTCTCGTTTGGTGATTTTGTCTTTACCGATCCCGTAACAGGGGTGGAGATAGCGCGGGTGTCTGACCTGCAAAGCTTCCAGCGAAGGATTTTTGAGATACCCGATGATTCACTTCGTTACCATTTTTCACGTAACCACCTCTCTAAATGGCTGTATGCCCGTGCGATGTTTTCGCTTGCCGAGTTTCTGAAAAACATCAGCCCTGATGACTTCTCAAGCATGGATCAAAACCGCCGGTTTATTTTTGACATCATTGCCAATTTCCGACTGAACAAAGGACATGGGATAATTGCTGAGTTCTATCGCGAACATTTTGATGAATATCTTACGTTTACAAAAATCGGCGATGGATCAATAGGAGGAAAGGCGAGGGGACTGGCATTCCTTGATTATATAATAAAACAAAACCAATATTTCGAAAGCTTTGAAGAAACGATCGTATCCATACCCAGAACGGTAGTCCTCAGCACTGAGATCTTTGATGAATTTATAACACAGAACAGTCTTTATGAGGTTGGTCTGTCGCATCAAAACGACAAGGAGATACTTGACTCTTTTGTTAAGGCAAAACTGCCTGTAAGAATCCATAAGGATCTGAATGTGTTCATCTCCATTATTAATGGCCCGGTGGCAATCCGTTCGTCAAGTCTTCTTGAAGATTCACACTCCCAGCCCTTTGCCGGAATATATTCCACATATATGATCCCAAAAGTTGACGATGACGAAATGATGCTGGAACTGCTGAGCATAGGGATCAAAAGTGTTTATGCCTCTGTCTTTTACAAGGCCAGTAAAGACTATATGACGGCAACTGCCAACCTGATAGAGGAGGAGAAAATGGGCATTGTTCTTCAGGAGGTGTGCGGACAGCAATATGGAAACCGGTTTTACCCAACTATCTCAGGTGTTGCAAAATCGATAAATTTTTATCCTATCGAACCTGAAAAATCTGAAGACGGGTATGTAAGCCTTGCCTTTGGACTGGGTAAATACGTCGTTGACGGAGGTCTTACTCTCAGATTCTCACCGAAATACCCTAAAAAAATATTGCAGCTGTCTGACACAAAGATGGCATTAAGAGAGACTCAGCATACGTTCTATGCACTTGATCTTAATCCTGACAGCTTTGTTCCCAGTACTGACGATACGGTAAATCTGTTAAAGCTGGAGATCAACGATGCGGAGGATGACGGCTCACTTAAGTTCGTTGCTTCCACTTATGATTACAATGAAGATATTCTTAGGGATGAGGTCAGGAGTAAAGGGAAACGGGTAATTACATTTGCCAGTATTTTAAGATACAATCTTTTCCCGCTGGCAGACATCCTGAAAACAGTACTTGAGATCGGGCAGCAACAAATGAACAACCCGATTGAAATCGAATTTGCTGTAAACATTGATCCCGAGAGAAAGAAGCCTACACTTTTTAATCTTTTGCAGATCAGGCCTATAGTAGAGTACAATGAGCTTGTAAAAGATAAGCTTGAGAATGTCACTGAGTCAGAGACAATCGTTTATTCAATTTCGACCCTTGGAAACGGGACCATAAACGGAATAAGCGATCTGGTATATGTTAAGACAGAGAACTTTGACCCTTCGAAAAACATAGAGATAGCGGCCAAGCTAAACGAGATAAATGATGAATTTCTGGCCGAGGGGAAGAATTATATTCTGATTGGTCCTGGCCGGTGGGGGTCTACCGACGAGTGGAGGGGGATCCCGATCAAGTGGCAGCAGATTTCTGCTGCCCGCATCATTGTTGAGTCGGGTCTTGATAATTATCGGGTTGACCCCAGCCAGGGAACTCATTTTTTCCAGGATCTGACAGCTTTTAAGGTAGGCTATTTCACCACCAACCCATATCTTAATGACGGCTTTGTCGATTTTGATTTTCTGGCTTCTGCCGAGCCCTATTATGAAGATCGCATGTTAAAGCATATAAGGTTTTCAGAACCATTGGCAGTTAAAATTGACGGCCGCAAGAAGGTGGGGGTTATCATGAAACCAAAGAAGGGGTAAAGGAGAAGAAGATCTAGTATTGCACATCGATCAGCAAAGCACCAATAAATTGCCCGTAGGGCATTTGTTATTGTAGACAAATTAGCAAAACACCAATTATTCCCCGTAGGGGATAAGGTATTATTGAATCATGGCATACACATTTATTGTTATCACAGGTGATAAAAATCCATATCCCCTACAGGGAATAAATATTTGTTTTTATATCATTTCCTACAATACCCCAACTGCTACGCGGTATAGCATCCTTCAGTTTGGGTGTGAGCGTGTGTATTGAGAAAAAAGAGTGAGGTGCTCGCTCACGCTCTCACTCTCACTCTTTTTTATGTGGTACCACCAGGAATCGAACCGGGGACACACGGATTTTCAGTCCGTTGCTCTACCATCTGAGCTATGGTACCGTTTGGGACTGCAAATATACTTAAAAAAATTTCTTCACCAAGACTCTTCAATCGATTTTTTTAGCCTTGTTTCATACCATTCCATTATTATCTTTACAACATCTTAATAATCCGATGGATCTGATATTTCATACACTTCCCAATGGCATAAGAATGGTTCACTGTGCCACTTCAAGTGAAGTTGCCTACTGCGGGATCATCATCAATACCGGTTCACGCGATGAGCTGGCCGATGAACATGGGATTGCTCATTTCATTGAGCATATGTTCTTTAAAGGAACAGCAAAAAGAAAAGCCTATCATATCCTGAGCCGTCTTGAAGATGTGGGGGGCGAGCTGAATGCATATACCACCAAGGAAGATACTGCCGTTTATGCCTCCTTCATGCGGGAGCACTATTCAAGGGCAGTGGAGATACTTGCCGACATAATCTTTTCATCCTCTTTCCCTGTTGCAGAAATAGAAAAAGAAAAAGAGGTTGTTATTGAAGAGATAAACTCATACCTCGATAACCCGGCTGAATATATCTTTGATGAATTTGAAGAACAGATCTTCCAGGATCAGCCAATAGGAAGAAATATCCTTGGTGAACGTAAAACAATAAGACATATAAGCCGTAAAAAGCTTTTGGAATTCATCTCCCGAAACTACTCAACAGATCAGATAGTGTTTTGCTCAACAGGAAAAATATCTGCGAGAGAGATAATCAGACTGTTTGAAAAACACTTCTCACTCATCCCTTCACACATCTGTAAAAAAAGGGAGATAAAGGGTTACAGCTATCTGCCGACATCAGTTGAAATAAAGAAGAACACCTGCCAGAACCACTGCATAATTGGAAACATAGCCTTCGACCTTCACGACAAGAGGAGAATGGGTCTGTTCATTCTTAATAATATTCTCGGAGGACAGGGACTCAACTCCCGTCTTAACCTGACCCTCAGGGAAAAGCGCGGTTACGCGTATAATGTTGAGTCAATGTATAATCCATATACCGATACCGGATTGTTTTCAATTTACTTTGGTACTGACAGCCGTAACCTGGAGAAATGTATTGACCTGACTCATAAAGAGCTGAAGCGGCTCCGCAGCGAGACACTTGGTCCGGGGCAGATAAACAAGGCGCGTAACCAGATAAAGGGCTACCTGCTGAGATCATATGATAACCATGAGAATATGATGCTTAGTCTTGGAAAAAGCCTGCTTATCTTTGACAAAATAGACAGTATAGAAGAGATATTTAACAAAATCGATTCGGTTACTGCCGCTGAACTTAAAGAGACGGCAACTGTTATTTTTAATGAGACTTCATTATCCACTTTAGTATATAAATAGCATGGAAAAGAATCTCGATAAATACATCAGAGAGCATAGTTCTCCTGAAGACAAGGTTCTTGAGGATCTTTACAGGCAGACAAACCTTTATGTGGTGAATCCCAATATGGTCTCAGGGCATATACAGGGTAAGCTTCTTGAGATGTTTTCGCACATGATCCATCCTTCAGGGATACTCGAGATAGGAACCTATACCGGTTATTCGGCCATTTGCCTCTCGCGTGGCTTAAAAAGTGGTGGTAAAATTCATACGATTGAAATAAATGATGAATTAAGGGAGATGAGCTGCCGCTATTTTGACCTGGCAGGCGTTACCGATAAGGTTGTCCTTCACACAGGCCGTGCCCAGGATGTCATTCCAACGCTGAACCTTACTTTCGACCTGGTTTTTATTGACGGAGATAAACGGGAATATTGCGAGTACTATAATCTTGTTTTTGACAAAGTGAGAAAAGGAGGGTTTATTATTGCAGATAATGTGCTGTGGGGAGGGAAAATTGAAAACGAAGACGCTATGAAGGATCCACAGACAAGGGGCGTAATAAACTTCAATGAACTTATCAGAAAAGACAATCGAGTGGAGAAGATCCTTCTGGCACTACGAGATGGATTAATGATAATAAGAAAGAAATAGACCCAATGGTATGATTTTTGATTAATCTGAATAAATCTCGAACGATGAAAAAGCATCTTCTATTAATACTTGCAACAGCGCTGAGCCTGACTATTTCAGCTCAGGATCTTCAGAAAGCCAGGACAATGTCGGCAATAAGACTTTTTGGCGACAAGGATGATCTTGCATCCGTTCTTACAATAATTCCGGCCGGAAGTTATGTTGATATTGTTAATCCCGACACTACCTCAGGATATATACTTGTATTGTTTGATGATCAGCAGGGCTTTGTACAGGCAGGCAAATTGAATTATAACCTCACCAGTGAGGAGATCAGCAAGGCCTCAGTGCCAGTGCAGACAACCATTGAAAAGCGTCCCGCACCGGCAAGCCGCTACGACAGACTTATGATGAAGTATGGCGCACCCCTGGGAAAGCTGCTGTATCAGAATAAAATATGGAAGGGCATTAGCTCGGACATGGTGCTTGACAGCTGGGGAAAACCATTGAAGATAAATCTGACCTATAACGATAACACCCGTGAGGAAGAGTGGATCTATTCAAAAAAATGGCTGCTCTTCAGGGATAACGTACTTGTTAATTGGGGTCCTGTTAAATACTGAAATAAAAAAAGGCTCTCTCACCAGAGCCTTTTTTTTATTTTTTTTCCATGGTGTTTGCAAAATAAAAAAATGTGTTATTTTTGCACTCACAATTGCGGGAATAGCTCAGTTGGTAGAGCACGACCTTGCCAAGGTCGGGGTCGCGAGTTCGAGTCTCGTTTCCCGCTCAGAAATGAAAGAGGACATCAATAGTCCTCTTTTTTTTATGCCTCTCTGTACTTCTTCTGCATCTCAATAACCATTTCCTTGAATTTGGGAAACGAGGTCCAGAGCTCTTTGTCGCAGGCTACAAGACCATCGCACTGAATACAGCAGTCATAACCTTTTGAGATAACACAGGAACGAACCGGACATCCGTTGGGGATTAGCCCCACAGGCTTGTCATTTACCTTGCAGCCAAAACAAAACACCTTCTCAGCATCGAAATCAATACCATACTTCTCCTTTATCTTAAACTCTTCATAAGCTTTCTTTTTCAACTCAGGATTATTCTCAACTGACGCTTTTTTTAAGGTGCAGTCATCCGGACATTTAAACCCACAGTATTCCAGCTTTTTGGGATCCGGCTTCTCTTCCTGGTATCTTTTTGAGCCAATAGCAGAAAGTGTTGGACCGTATGATAAAGCATAACAGCATATCCCGGCCTTAAAGCACGTGTTTATGAAATCACGTCGTTTCAGATCTTTTTCCATGGCATTTGCTTTTAGTGAATAAATGTGTTGTGTATCAAATTTATGCGATTATTTTGACATGAGGTCTAAATGAAAATAAAACCTGCATAGATGAGATATACAGCATTTTGGTTCAAGCGAGGAAAGGAGTGATCTATCCGACTCTTCAGCCTTATTCCTTCCAGACTTTAGACTTTCGACTTTTGCCTTTTGCCTTTTGCCTTGATCCGTCATTCACCCCTTACCGGAAGTGTAATGGAAAATGTTGTCCCTTTTCCTAAAGTACTTTCGACTTTGATAGATCCTTTATTTATTTCAGCAAATTCTTTACAGATTATCAGACCCAGCCCGGTACCGGTCTCATTGCCAGTTCCCTGTGTGGTGAAACTCTCTTCTATTTTAAATAATTTGCCTACAACTTCCTGAGCCATTCCAATACCCGTGTCCGAGATACTGACAACAACATTATCATTGTCATGGATGGCACCAGCGGTTACAACACCTCCCGTTTCAGTGTACTTAATACCGTTTAAAACGAGATTTCTAAGGATGATTGAGAAAGTTTCCCGATCGGTATATACCTGAATGCCTTCAGGTACGTCATTTTTTAATTTTATTCCTTTTGATTCAGCCTGTGTAAGGTAAATCTTCATCACTTCATCTACCGTTTCTTTTACCTGGAAATATCCCGGGTATAGTTTAAGGGTGCCAGTCTGGCTTTTTGACCACTGAAGCAGGTTCTCAATCAGGTTAAGCAGTTTATGTGACGAGTTATTTATCATTTTTGAGAACTCGGCAATCTCGGCTTTTTCCATCTTCATTGCATTGTTATACATCACTTCCGTCAGGCCGGCAAGTGACATGAACGGACTGCGAAGGTCGTGCGCAATGATTGAAAACAGCTTATCCTTGGTCTGCACTATTCGTCTTAGTTCTTCCTCTGACTTCTCGAGCTGCTCATTTGTTTCGGTCAGTTTAATGTTCTGCAGCTCAATATTGTTACGGTGTGCAATTATTTCCTGGTTTTGCAGCTCAAGCAGTTTTGCATGTTTCCTTCTCTGTCTGAATAAAACCAGCAATACAATAATTACTGTAGCTAGCAATGTTAGTATTGAAGTCAGAGCTATGCTGATGAACTTTATGCGCTTAATCTTCAATGCCTTAATGGCATTGTCTTTGTTTAGCAGATCTATCTTCGCATTTCTCTGCTGCTTTTCCATCTGGTACTCAAGCGAGAAGATCTTTTCAGTCAGTTTCTGGTTAAACAGTGTATCACTGTATTGTATTACCTTCTGCTGGTATTCTGAAGCTGATTTATAATCCTCCGATTTTAAAGATACCTTTACCAGGGCCGCCAGGGCATCCTTTACCGCCATGTTTGCCTTTATCTCTTTTGCGACAGATAGGCTCTTATACGCCAGGCTTTTTGCATCATCAAGATCTCCCTGCTCTGTGAGTATAAGTGACTTCTTGTTAAGGATGCTGGCATAAAGGTTCTTATCTCCCTGCTTGTCAACCTTTTCAAGAGACATATTATAATTATCCATGGCAGTTGCATAGTCACCTTTCTGAAAGTGAATGTCTCCAATATATTTGTAGCATGTAGCCTGTTCAGGAGCCTGATTTGTCTCCTTCCTGATAGAAAGGGATCGCTGATAGTTAATTAACGCAGTGTCCAGCTCTCCCTCAAGACTGAATGTCCTTCCGTAAAAAAGATAGACGTAAGCAAGCATTGTCTTGTTGGAGGTCTTAATGGCAATGGTCTCCGCCTTTTTTATATTTTCATAGGCCAGGTTGGCATGCTCCTGATAAATATAGAGGTTGGCCAGATTGAGATGCGCATATCCAGCCTGTTCCGGAATATTATATTTCTGTGCTACCTCCAGTCCTTTGTAATAGAGGTCTATTGATTCAGAATACTTGCCCATCACCCTGTATGCCACTCCTACAAAACCATAGGCTTTTGCAAGGCTTATATAATCTTTGTACTGGTCGGCCAGTGCAATGGCCTCAGTACCATATTTTATCGATTTTTCAGGATCGGCATTACGAAGATCCCAGCATAGTGAAATAAGTATCGGGATTCTTGCAGAGTCACCCTTGTTTTGAAGGACCACAGTCAAACTATCCTCATAATCCTGAATGTCTGGCTGATTATTGCCGGACAACACAAGAGGGGAGAATAAAAAAAGAAAAATAAGTTCCTTCATTTATGACAAGCATTATTCATCATAACGTAAATGTATGTATTCTTTTCTTTGTAAAATAATATTGTTCTTCTTTCATATAAGAATTATGTTATTATCCTGACATCCAGGGCGCCCGGTTAAAACTCTTTTTCACTTAACAGGTGAAATATTTTTCCCGGCTTCTTCAACTCCGGGTTATTCCATTTTATTTTATTGCATTATCTCATAAATACAATACATATAATTTATAAAATTATATTTGCAATTGAAAAGAGTTTAAAAAATATACTCAAAGACAGATAATGAAAGAAATTATTAAGACGCTGCAGAAGAAAGAAATAGCTCTTCCCCCGGAAGTGAATGAGTTACTTGTGTCAGCCAGAAGTGTCAGGTTTTTTGATACCGTGCAACAGCTTGCAGATGCTTCAACAGGAGATACAACTACCAACTATTTTGAAGTAAGGTATGATATCCCAGGGAAGGGTGAATTTACCGAAGCAATAGTTCACAGGGTAAGCAATGGCATCTCGGCCAATTTTACTGAGCCTTATATGAGGAGGCGAGATCCGGACACCATGGTTATTGCCGACGACATGCCTACAGATAAAACACTGTTCAGGGACAAATTCGGGTATGAGTTTCAATCACTTAAGGAAGAGACCTTTAACTGGCTGAAACAGCAGGATCTTGCCGTCTTCTTTTATTTTGCGGGACAAATGAATATTGGTGTGACAGGAATTGCCATTGCTCCCTGCAATGCCAGCTTCTTTTCAATGGGTCTTTCGATGCTTCAACGGATTATACCTGTAAATGAGCTTTCTGAGAAAATGACAATTGACTCCGTTATTTATGTGGCACCCACATTTCGTCATACTCATTTTCAGGGTAAGCAGATAGTAGTGCACAACCGTACTGAAAACCTTCATGAGATATATTCATACAATCTTTATCCCGGCCCCAGTGCGAAAAAGGGGTTATACGGTGCTCTTTTAAATAAAGGAGAAAGAGAGGGCTGGATAACTGCGCATTGCTCAACCGTGCAGGTAATAAGTCCTTATGATAATATTACAACCTTTATGCACGAAGGAGCCAGTGGAGGAGGCAAGAGCGAGATGCTTCAGAGCATTGTGAGAGAGCCCAATGGTCAGGTTTTGATAGGCGAGAACATAAAGACACTTGAGAAACGGCTTATAAACCTTCCGGTGTTTTGCTCCTATTATCCGGTAACAGATGACATGGCTCTTTGTCACCCCTCGTTTCAGAGCGACAATGGCAAGCTTACTCTTTTTGATGCTGAAAATGCATGGTTTATCAGGGTTGATGGTGTTAATGACTATGGTGATGATCCTTCACTTGAACGAAGTACAATAAAGGCAAAAAAACCGCTGCTCTTCCTGAATATTAAATCAAATCCCGGAGGAACAGCTTTGATATGGGATCATATTGAAGATGCTCCGGGTAAAAAGTGTCCGAATCCAAGAGTTGTTCTTCCAAGAGATATTGTACCTGAGGTAATAAACAAGCCTGTTACGGTTGATGTAAGAAGCTTCGGAGTGCGAACTCCGCCGTGTACAAGGGAAAACCCAAGCTATGGAATAATCGGACTGTTTCATATTCTTCCACCGGCACTGGCATGGTTATGGAGGCTTGTTTCACCAAGGGGTTATGCCAATCCAAGCATCATAGGAGGTGACGGGATGGAGTCGGAGGGGGTAGGATCATACTGGCCTTTTGCCACAGGTTTGATGGTGACTCACGCTAACCTGCTTCTTGATCAGATTATTCAGACACCAAGAATGAGATATACCCTGGTTCCCAATCAGCATATTGGCTATTGGAGGGTGGGATTCAAGCCTCAGCTTCTTATGCGTGAATACCTGACACGTCGCGGTAATGCAAAGTTCAAACCCGACCAGTATCAGGCAGCCCGCTGCCCTTTATTGGGATATGAACTCAATTATATGACCCTCGAAGGTTCTAAGATTCCATCACGATTCTTACAGGTATACAGACAGAATGAAGTGGGTACCGATGGTTACGATGCCGGGGCAAAAATACTGTCTGACTTTTTCAGGAAGGAGCTTGAGAAATACCTTACCCCGGAATTATCCCCGGTTGGAAGACGAATAATAGAAGCCTGCTTTTCAGGAGCCGACATGGATGAGTATAATTCAATAATTCCAATGAATTACCAGTACTCATATATTGCCTCAAAGGATAACTCGCAGGGAGAATAGAACTAGTCTCTCCGTTCGAGCCACTTAAGCAGCATGTAACTGGCGGCACCTATAACAGCCAGCGTTGCGAAAAAAATGAGGTAGCTTATCCTCCATCTGTCTGCCCCGGTCATCATGGTCCATTCGCTCATGCCAAAGACACCTGCGATAAGGGTCAATGGCATGAAAATGGTTGTTATGAGTGTCAGTCGTCTTACCGATGCATTAGTCTGGTTTGAGTCGCGGGCCATTTTATTGTTCAGCATTGAGGCATATAGCTCCATCAGCCCGGTTACATTATCCCGATTACTCTCAGTCATCTCAAAGAAGTTTGAGATGTGATCGTATATATCTCTGAAGTGCATTGTAATCTTCTCCGGTATAAATGAGCAATCATTCCTGATAATCTTCAGCAATATCTCCCGTTCATGAAAGAGACTTTTTCTTAATGCCAGGAGATTCCTCCTGAGGTAGATCAGTTTTGCAGCATCAAAGTCGGCTGGTGAATCCAGAATTGCTTCCTCTGCAAGGTCAACTTCTTCTTCCATTGACTCAATTGGAGCAGCCATGTTATCTACAATGTTGTCGAGAACCAGATGCATCAGATATGCCGGCCCCGATTTTATTGTCAGGAGGTTTTTCCTGACCAGCCCTTCCAGCCCGGAAAGAGGGGCTGTGCTGTTTTCTGCAAAGGCACTTACAGTAACAATGAAATTTTTACCGGTAATGATATCCACCTCGTCAGAAATAAGCTCCGAATTGCTGTAACGGAGATAGTTGAAAATGACAAAGCTGTAATTGTCAAAATCTTCTATCTTGGGTACCTGGTTTTGATCCGAACAATCCTCAATGGTAAGCGGGCTAAGGCCCAGTGGTTCAGCAAGCTGGTAAAGGTCCTCACGCGAAGCACGGCAGCAGTCAAACCAGACATAACCACCTCTGTGCATTGCATCAAGCGCCTGATCAAGGCTGTTAAGGGAAGCCAGCTCTCCATGGGTTAATATGTGATAAAAAGATATTGTGTTCATATTTTGCATCTGTTGCACTATTTATACGTGAATTTAAAAAAGAATCAGATTCTGGCATCAAAATTGTCTTTAAGTTTATAGGGTTTATTTAGTAACTTTAAAAGAAAAAACCATGAAAAACGTTGCACTGGGTTCCCTCCTGACAATAGCGCTTCTGCTAGGCACTACAGCAGGCCTTAAGGGACAGAATGAAGAGAGGTTGGGTCTCCCCGGAGATAACCTTAACCTTTATGGGGTCATGAAGCTCTTCCAGGAGTCACCCACACTTGAGGAATTTGAGCGTAATCTTAATGATCCTAGCAATATGCTGAACAATCTTGACCTGAATGGAGATTACCAGGTTGATTATATTAATGTGATAGACTATGTTGACGGCAATGTTCATAATATAGTTCTCAGAGTATCACTCAACAAGGTAGACTATCAGGATGTGGCAGTGTTCACCGTTCAGCCTGGCAGGAATGGTGAGGCTTATATTCAGCTTATCGGTGATGAGGCTTTATATGGCAGAAACTATATAATAGAACCTTATTACGATAACGGCACTCCAAATCCCGGATATTCAGGTAACACACGTGTCTATTACGGTCAGAATGTTACAATTCACAGAACCACAACCGTTGAGGTGTCTGCATGGCCAATCGTAAGATTCATCTTTGCTCCCACATATGTGGTTTGGCATTCGCCCTGGTACTTCGGTTATTACCCAAGGTACTGGAGTCCATGGCGCCCTTATTACTGGGACTATTATGTAGGATACCATAACCACTGGTCAGACTACTATTTCGGGTATTATCACAGATGGAATACTTATCGCTACAATCGCTATAATGACTTCTATTACCATGATCACAGACATCACTCCGATATGATTGATCACAGGATTGCGGACAACTATTACCGTGATACATATTCGAGACCTGATCTCAGAGATAAGGGGTCAGACAGATTCCGTGAGATGCATCCAAATGGGACCGGACATACCAATAATGGCAACCATTACGGTCAGACTAAAGATCATCAGAATAATGGTAACCATTACGGCAATAATAACTCACAGGGGCAGGGCCGTCCTTCAACCACTACCCGTCCTGACCAGCAGAGTGCCAATCAGGCCGGACGTCGTACAGGAGGAAGCTATGTTCAGGGTTCTACCCGCACTTCAACAGAAGGACAGATGGTGCCAAACCAGGGACAGCGTACCAACACTCAGTATGGCAGCCAGAATAATAATGGCAGCAGAAACAACCAGCAGAGCGGTACCCGTACACAATATTCAGGAAGCCGTACCTCAACACAGAGTGCAGGAAGAAATGCTAATGTACAGCAGACCTCAAACAGAGGCAGCAGTAATGCATCATACAGTCGTCCTGTTGACAGAAGCGGTGACCGGCCAACTACAGTGCCAGGCTCCTCCAGATCGTCAATGGGTGGCGGACAGAGCAGAAGCTCATCTGGACAGAGCGCTGTTCATAGCCAGAGTGGAGGAAGAAATCAGTCTTCCGGAAGCGGCAGTAAACCTGCCTCCTCAAAATCATCATCTGAGAAAGAATCAGGCGGGCGCAGAAAATAATAAAGCTGCATTTTATACCGCGTAATTTCTAATATTTAAGGTAGAGCCGTTGCATACAACGGCTCTACCTGCTTTGTGAATAAATGTTAAGGAAGTTTGCATGTAAGGTAATTCTTGATAAATTGCCTTACCTTATATTATTCAATATATCTGATACTCACTAACACAAATAAATTAAACTCAAAAACAATGAAAAACCTTTTCAGGATTTCTCTGATTCTGGCTTTGGTTGTTCTGACATCGTTTCAGAAAAAAAACAACTCAGAGCTGTCTATACCTTTTGAGAAATACAAACTAAGTAATGGACTGAATGTTATCCTTCATCAGGATAAGTCTGATCCTGTTGTCTCAGTGGCTATTTATTATCATGTGGGTTCAAACCGCGAGGTAAAAGGCCGTACTGGTTTTGCACATCTATTTGAACATATAATGTTCCAGGAGAGTGAGAATGTACCACAGGATCAATTCTTCAGATATATTCAGGGTGCCGGTGGCACACTTAACGGCTCAACCAGCTACGACAGGACAAACTACTATGAGGTTGTACCGAAAAATGCACTCGAGATGGTTCTGTGGATGGAGTCCGACCGTATGGGCTACCTTACAAACACAATTACTGAAGATGCTTTTATCAACCAGCAGAATGTTGTTCAGAACGAGAAAAGACAAAACTATGACAACAGGGCCTATGGCTATGAGACTGGAGTAATTGCCAAAGCTCTCTACCCGGAAGGACACCCCTATAGCTGGACAGTAATAGGAGATATGGAAGATCTGAAAAATGCAACATTGGAAGATGTCAAGAATTTTCATAACAGGTTTTACAGCCCGAACAATGCGACTCTTGCTATTGCAGGAGATTTTGACCCTGCAGAAGTAAAAGCTCTTGTTCAAAAATACTTTGGTGAGATACCTGCCGGACCTGAAGTTGCAAATATGCAACCGATGCCTGTCACCTTAAATGAGACAAAGAGAATTTATCATGAGGATAATTTTGCAAAGGTTCCTGAATATACCAGGGTTTATCCTGTGCCCCAGAAATATTCAAAAGACTCTTATTCTCTTTCTGTTCTTGCACAGATACTGGGTGATGGTAAAAAATCGCCTTTTTATTCTGTACTGGTGAAAGATAAAAAACTGACCTCCGATGCCAGTGTTTACAATTTTGCCCTTGAACTTGCCGGACAATTTGTTATCTCTGTTACAGCAAACCCGGGTGTTAATCTTAATGATGTTGAATCGGCCATAAATGAAGCCTTTGCAAAGTTTGATAAAGACGGAGTTACAGCAAAGGATCTTGAACGGGTAAAAGCCGGTATAGAAACAGGCTTTTATAACAGGATAAGCAGTGTCCAGGGAAAAGCCTTCAATCTGGCTGAGTACAATGTCTACACAGGTGACCCTGCTTTCTACAAGAAGGACATTGAAAACTACATGGCAGTGACAATCAATGATGTCATGGATGTTTATAACAGGTATATAAAAGGCCATAATTTTGTTGCAACAAGCTTTGTTCCCAAAGGACAGGTCAACCTTATTGCCAATGGATCAGTAAATGCAGGGATTGTGGAAGAAAATATCCTCAATGCCACAGAAGTGAAACAGGCAGATAAACCGACTGAGAAGCCGGTGATAGCTAAAACACCCTGCTCATTTGATCGTTCGGTAAAACCAGCCTTTGGCCCTGAAGTTAAAGTGACAGTGCCATCTGTATGGAAATCGGAGCTGTCTGATGGTATGGGTATTTATGGCATCACACAGAATGAGGTGCCGCTTGTTCAGTATTCCATTGTGATAAAGGGTGGTCATATGCTCGACAATATCAACAAGCCGGGTGTTGCCAACTTTATGGCAGAGATGCTGAGTGAAGGGACAAAAAACAAAACACCTGAAGAACTCGAAGAGTCAATCAGCCTTCTTGGTGCATATATTTATATAGGGGCAGACAATGAAAAGATTACTATAAATGTCAACACTCTTTCGCGCAACCTTGACAAAACCATCGGGCTGGTTGAAGAGATGTTGCTCCAGCCACGCTGGGACACCGCATCATTCGGATTGGTCAGGAGCAGAATTATAAATGACATACGCCGCCGCTCTGCCGAACCATCTTATCTTGCTGTTTCAAACCTGAATAAACTCAGGTACGGCAAGGATAATATTTATTCTACTGATGTGATGGGAACCATTGAAAGCGTTCAGTCAATAACCATGGATGACCTGAAGGGTTATTATGAAAAATACATTTCTCCTTCTGTGGCTCAGTTGCTTGTTGTAGGAAATGCCGATAAGGCCAACATAGTAAAGTCTTTTGCATCACTCGGTAAAAACTGGAAGAAGAAAGAGGTCACCATGCCAGTATTTAACTTCCCTCAGCCAACAGATAAGCCTGCTGTATACTTTGTTGATGTCCCGGGTGCCAAACAGTCTGTAATTGCTGTTGGTTGCCTTTCAATACCACGGAGCAATCCTGACTTTAATGCCGCAACCGTTGCAAACTACAAACTGGGTGGCTCATTTAACGGTAACCTGAACCTCGTCCTTCGTGAAGAAAAAGGTTATACATATGGTGCACGTTCAGGTTTCACAGGATACCTCAACTGTGGAACATTTACTGCCAGTTCAAGTGTAAGGTCAAGCGCCACTCTCGAGTCTGCACAGATATTCAGAGATCTGATAGCAAAATATAATTCAGGTGTCTCCCAGGATGATGTGGATTTTACAAAGAGCTCTCTCCTTAAAGGGAATGCACTTAACTACGAAACCCTGAGGGCACTTATGGATGTGCTTAACAGCATGGCCTTCTATAAGCTTCCGGCTGACTATATAAGCAAAGATGAAGCATATATCAGAAGCCTTACCGTGGACGAAGTGAACAAAGAGGTTAAGAAGTATATCGATCCGTCAAAGATGTATTATGTTATTGCCGGCGATGCTGCAACCCAGCTTCAGGAACTGAGTAAACTGGGATTCGGTGACCCGGTGCTTTGTAAATAATACAATAGAAATAATACATGCAGAAATAATCAAGAGGGAGTAAAGTCTCCCTCTTGCCTTTTTAAAAATGATATTATCTTTATGTAACCTGATAACCTTAATCCTATACTATGAAAAAAAGTTTTAAAATCCTGATTTTGCTGGCTCTCGTTATATTTACGGGATGCAGCAAAAAGAACAATGTCAATTTATCGCTTCCGTATGAATCGTATAAGCTTAATAACGGGCTTACGGTCATTTTGAACGAGGATAAATCTGATCCTATTACCTCTTTTGTTATACTTTATCATGTTGGTTCAAACCGTGAAGTGCAGGGACGCACCGGCTTTGCGCATCTCTTTGAGCATATGATGTTCCAGAGATCAGAAAATGTCGGCGAAGATCAGTTCTTCAAGACCATTGATGGCTTGGGTGGTGAATTTAATGGTGGCACCGGTAATGATATGACGATATATTATGAAGTTGTTCCCAAAAATGGCCTTGAAACATGTATGTGGATGGAGTCCGACAGGTTGGGATACCTGACTAATACAATCACCCCGTCTTCCTTCGTAAACCAGCAGAATGTGGTGCAGAATGAAAAGCGTCAGGGTGAAGACAATATGCCTTACGGTTTTACTGATTATGTTATCGCAAAGAACCTTTATCCTGCGGGCCACCCTTACAGCTGGGAAGTTATCGGCGAGATGGAGGACCTGAAAAATGCAACAATACAGGATGTGAAGGATTTTCACAATAAATTCTATGTGCCAAACAATGCAACTATCGTTGTTTCAGGTGACTTTGTAGCTGACTCAGTTAAAAAACTGGTAGAGAAATACTTTGGAGAGATACCAGCCGGGAACCCGGTAGAAGACCTGAAGCCCATTCAGGTTACACTCTCTCAGACAAAGAAACTCTATCATGAGGACAGCTTTGCGAAAGCACCGCAGTATACAATGGTTTACCCTGTTCCACAGCAGTATACCAAAGAGGCTCACGCACTTGATGTTCTTGCCCAGTTGCTTGGCACAGGCAAGAAATCACCAATGTATAAGGTATTGGTGAAAGACAGGAAACTTACCTCGAATGTATCGGTTTATGACATGTCTCAGGAACTTTCCGGTGAATTCAGGATAAGAACTACAGCAAACCCGTCAACTGATCTTAAAGATGTTGAAAAAGCAATTTTTGAAGCCTTTAATAAATTTGAGACAGAAGGTTTTACAGAAAAGGACCTTGAACGTACCAAAGCAAAGCTTGAAACGCAGTTCTATGAAATGATGAGCAGCGTAATGTACAAGTCCTTCCTGTTGGCACAATACAATGAGCTTGCAGGTTCACCATCTTACGTTACAGAAGAGCTAAAGCAGATGATGGCAGTTACATCGCAGGATGTCTGGGATGTCTATAACAAATACATTAAAGGCAAGAATTATGTTTCAACAAGCTTCGTTCCTAAAGGGCAGGTAAACCTCGTTGCCGAAGGATCGGTCAATGCCGGTATTGTTGAAGAAGATATTAAGAATGCAACAGAAATGACCGCTGCACCTGAGACAAAAGAAGAAGCAATAGTAAAGACTCCAAGCAAGATAGACAGATCTGTTGCTCCCAAACCAGGGCCGGATCCGGTAGTCAATATACCGGCCATCTGGACATCTGATGCTGCAAACGGGATGAAGATATACGGTATTGAGCAGCATGAACTGCCGATGGTACAGTACTCAATAGTCATCTCAGGCGGACATATGCTCGATGATATAAGTAAACCCGGTGTTGCAAGATTTACAGCTCAGATGCTGAATGAGGGAACTAAAAACAAAACACCCGAAGATCTTGAAGAAGCTATTGATATGCTGGGAGCATCAATACGTGTATCAGGAAGCGACGAAGATATCTCAATTGACGTTACCACTCTTGCACGCAACTTTGAAAAGAGCGTTGAGATCGTTAAGGAAATGCTGCTCGAGCCTCGCTGGGATGAAGAACAGTTTGGCCTTAATAAAACCAAGATAATTAACAACCTCAAACGCAATAAGGCAAATCCAAACTACCTTGCAAACAGGACACTCACCAGTCTTATAATTGGCAAAGACAATGTCCTTTCAGCAGACGCAAGCGGAACTGTTGAGAGTGTTGAGGCTATAACAATGGATGACCTGAAGGCTTTTTACGAAAAGAATTTCTCACCTTCCATCTCAAAACTACTTGTTGTCGGCGATCTTGACAAGGCAAGGGTAGATGCTGCATTTAAAGGTCTTGAAGAAACCTGGAAAGCCAAAGATGTTGCAATGCCAACATTTACTTTTGCTCCGGTACCGGAAAAGTCTTCCATCAATTTTGTGGATGTACCAGGCTCAAAACAGTCAGTCATTGCAATAGGTAATCTCTCTATTCCAAGAAATAACGCAGATTTTTATCACGCCGAGGTTGCAAACTTTATGCTTGGAGGCGGTATTAACGGTAGATTTTTCATGACACTCCGTGAAGAGAAAGGATATACCTACGGTGCATATTCATCATTCTATGGCATGAAGGACTACGGTATGTTCCGTGCTTCTTCATCGGTACGCTCCGACGCAACACTTGATGCAATGAAAATTTTCAGGGATCTCATGGTTGATTATCGTAAAGGAGTTTCGCAGGCCGATGTTGATTTTACCAAAGCTTCACTGCTAAGGGCTAATGCACGCAGGTTTGAGACACTGTGGTCTTTGCAGGATATGCTTAATACGATGACTTCATATGATCTGCCTTCAGATTATATCAAGCAGGAAGAAGAATATCTCCAGGGATTGACTCTTGAACAGGTTAACGAAACGGTGCAGAAATATATTGATCCGATGAGGATGTATTATGTAGTTGTAGGAGATGCAGCAACACAAATGAAAGATCTCTCCAAGATTGGTTTCGGAGCCCCGTTGCTACTGAAATAATATTTTATATATTTGCACAACCAAAATGAAAAGACGCATCCATGATGCGTCTTTTTAGGCCCGGATGGTGGAATGGTAGACACGAAGGACTTAAAATCCTTTGGCCGCAAGGCTGTGGGGGTTCAAGTCCCCCTCCGGGTACCCAGAGGCACAAGAGGTCAAAACTGA
>Ga0116171_10000383_pt1 | contig 47316 bp, 39 predicted proteins | sample AD_JPNHW2_MetaG_FD_89798 | JGI IMG/M metagenome (GOLD analysis project Ga0116171, IMG submission 89798) | Active sludge microbial communities of municipal wastewater-treating anaerobic digesters from Japan - AD_JPNHW2_MetaG | ecosystem: Engineered > Bioreactor > Anaerobic > Digestate | place... | reverse complement strand
CTATTATATCCTTAAGCTTGATCATCAGTTCGTTAACCTGCTGGCAGACGATCCCGAGCTCATTTGAGTTTGTCATTGGTATTGCATCGATCGTAAAATTACCGTTTTTAAGTTCAGTACATGATGTCAGGAGCATATGAACGCTGCTTTTAATATTCTTAAGCATGTTGTTCACAGATATTATGACAGAGCAGACCGAAAGAAATGAAATAAAACCTATATGCAGCCAGATATTCTGCAGCGCAAGCTGCTGCGAGTTTACAAGGTACAGAAGGTAACCAAAAACAACAACGGGTATAAGCAGAACTGACAGAGAGAGCAGTACAAGCCTGACCCCGAGAGTAAAATTGATATAATCACCTTTCTTCAGTGACGCATTCGCAATGCGCGGCTCTGCATACAGCTCTTCAAGGCCGGACTCTGTAACCATGTATGCAGGTATATATGACAGGAGAGCCAGTACCGGGATTATGATAAACGCAAGCATATTCATTCTCGTGAGATTAAACTGCATAAAAAGCAGAATAAAGGCCAGTGAACCTCCCCCCATCCACCTGAACACAACCATGAAGCCCTGTATATGCGGGTACTGCAAAAGAATTTTTTTTATGGCAAAGGGATCACTGGATGGATCATTGTACATTGAAACTATGGTATTAATCTTTCTGATATTAAATACTATCCCGATTATTGAAGCGAGACCCGCAGCAATGACAGCATCAATTAGAAACAGCTTGAGCACATCAGGTGTATAGCCCCCTGTCGCGAATATAAAGTATACTGCAAGAGAAACCTGTATCGGAGTTGATACCATCTCAATTTTCATCATGATTGTTTTTTTAAGGTAGCTTGTGGTAATCATATATCCTCCGGGTGCGGCTATAGTGATATGTTATGAGTTATCAGGATCATCAATTATATTATACTATCTTTTATAGACTTTGCAAATCCCGTTGATGAATTTTGAATTTTTAATCACATAGAACATTATTTTCTTCGCTTAAGTACTGTACCATGGTCTTTTATTTCATCGTAAAGGCCATTCTTCGTTATTACCATGCATGGTGAAATTCCAGGGAGAGCCTGCGAGAGCGCTTCTGCTATCCAGGTGTTGCATGTATTGAAAAGGCAGTATGTGTGAATCGACTTGAAGTAAATGACATCACCCGCTGACCTCACAGAGGTCCTGATAAGCTGATTATCCGGGTCCCGTGAAAAGCTTTTATCAATAAACAGGCAGAGCCTTGTGAACTCTTGCTCTGTAAGCCTGAACTCCACCGCATAATCACTCCACCCCACAAGCATATCCACATTTAAGTTTAATGCCTCCGCGCACATGACACTTGATGACGGGATTGTCACTGCCTTAACATCCATGCAGAATGTTTCATTCGGAGTCTGGTACACGACCTCCTCCCCCCATCCAAAGTCAATGTATGAGGCATTTTCAAAACACTTAAGCGCGGTAATTGTACTCTTCGATATTGCGTTAACCGGGACTATGAGCCCGGTATGAATATCCCTGTTTATAACATAGATTATATATATGCGTTCTGCGGAATCTGTAGTGATATCCGGCTGCATAGTGCAGCAGCAGATGAGTTGCGTAATAATTGCGATGATGGAAAGCAGCTTGAGACTTTTCATTTGTTATAACCCGGTTTAAACAGCTTTTACTGAAATGATAATACAATAAATATATGCGGTGAGCAGCGGAAATTCAATCCGGTATACGTATTATTCCTCTTCCTTGACCTTTCTCAACATCATCCCTGTTCAGGCTGATCAGTTCCGAGATCTGTTTAAGCTGCTGCTGTGATGTATCCGCAAGGTCCATGGACATTGCCGGGTGTAGAGATAATCCATGAGGTTCGTGACTGCAATGTTCTGGTCAGCAGTCTGCCTGCAAAAAAAACCGGTTATAAAGAGACAAATGAGTGTTGCAAGTCCGTGAACATACGATGTCTTAAGCATATCAGCCGTTATGCCTGCTGCAGTAAAAACCGCACAAAACGCCTGCTGGTAATATATCCCATGCATCAGTGCTCATGCCTGTGGTGCATATCGGGCCAGTGGGGATGCGAATGTACACTCTTTTCATGCCTGTGCATGTGTTCATGGTGCTGTACATTATTGTCATGTTTATGGTCGTGGTGCATATCATCGTGCCTGTGAAAATGGGTGTGTTCTGTTTCGGCATGCTCATGCTGGTGTTCATGCCTGTCCAGTGTCATGGCTGCAATGGAAAAGACCAGGAGGACGAATGAAACTGACTGCAGCCCGGACACTGATTCGCGCAGAAAAATCACAGAAAAAAGTACACCGAAAAACGGCGCTCCCGAAAAAATTATCTGGCTCCTGATTGCACCGAGCTTCTGTGCCGACATTATGTACAGCACGATACTGGCGCCGTACGAAAATGTTCCAAGCAGTACAGCAAGGCCCATGGAGCCTGCAGAAATGGAATAACCCGAAAGGTAAAATCCTATCAGCGTATTGGCAGTGCCCGCGAAGAGCCCCTTGATAAATGTACTCTGCGTGGCCGATATGCCGTCAATGAGCGCGGTGAAATGGTTATCAAAACCCCAGCATATACATGCACTGATAACCAGCAGCGCGGATACTACTCCGGGCGAACCTTCATGCACCGTGAGCATAACCCCGGAGACAAGCGCCATGCATACACCGGCCCATCCCGTTAAACCCAGGTAGTCCCTGAAAAACAAAAAGCCCAGGACAGCAGTGGCGATCAATTCAAAGTTGAGCCATAACGACACTGTTGATGCCGATGCGAACCTGAGCCCTGATAATACAAGTATGGGGCCCGCCATGCCTCCAAGTAACACAGCACCTGCAAGACGGCCGCGGTTTACACTGTCAAGACGAAGCAGTTGAGGCAATTCCCGTCTTAAAAGCACAACAGGCAGAAGACCCGCAGACGCGCCAAGGTAAAGCAGCCCGGCCAGGAGGAAAGGATTTATATCCCTGAGCAGAATTTTGCTGAGCGGTGTAGCCATGCCGAAGAGTGCGGCGGATACGGCAGCAAGAATTACAGGGAGAAGCTTCATGTGAACCGGTTCATTATTCATAATATATTAAATGTCACTTTGAAATTTTTCATTTTAAAACGCCCTTTTTATATCTTTCACCATATATACAATTTCAAGACATTTTTATGCAGCTGCAGACAGACGGATATTGCGGAGGAAACTTCCTGATATTGACTTTTTTTATATTTTTATTTACAATCCCGGTGATCCTGCGTTATAATGATAATATCTAGTTTACTGGCGGTGATTAAAAAATGCCGATTTCGATGTCGAACAAAGTCATTCTTGTAACAGAAGTTCCGCGGATTAACACTACTATCAAGCTTGCGCTCAACCAGGTGGGTCTTGAAATAGTAGGCGACTACCCGGCACTCAGCTCGCTATCAGTTATGCGCACGGGCATTTCCAAGAGCGGGAAAACCGCATTCATAAGGACAGAGCTGCTGCGTTTTATAAAGGAGAGGGGTTTCCCCCGGGCAATAATTATGGACAGCATGATCAATCCGGTGTCAGTGCCGGACATTACTGCAGACATGTTCAAGATACTAAAGACTTTCCTTATTGCATACATCATACTGCGAAAGGGTGAACAGTTCAGCGGGCTTAAGGGAAATTTCATACTGCTCACGAAGGGTAAAGACTTTAACAAAGAGACCGGCATAGGAACTAACCCGCAAATCGTTATCGACATGCTTACGACACAGAATCCCGAGATCAATGCGCTGATTGAAGAGATGAAAGACAGGGATATTTTCAACTCGGCATTCACAATAAGCCTGCTGGACACAGAACAGTCTTCTGATGTGCTGAGGGACTCAATAGTGAAATTTATCACGCGTACTGAAAAGGGAACTGATTCCGGGGCTGTCCTGCATGAGGAGATGCATGATGATGCGGATGATCCGGGGAATTCAGCCGATCCCGATCCTGCACACATCCTCTGCCGGATAGACGCAGAAACCGTATACGACGATGGAGAAATAATCACCGAACTGACCGAAGAGCATATCTCCCTGAATGAAAAAGAAATTTATGTAACCGGATCATGGGTGAGCAGTAACGAACTTGATGTAGCAAAAAAAATTGCGTCATTAATCCTTAAAGGTGTCGAGGGGAAACTGCGATTCAGCTTCAACGATGAAATAAAAGTTAATCTTGATAACCGCTGTATTATGGACAAAAATACTACACTTTCGATGGCGCAGCTTTTTACAAAAAATCTTGCCGCTTACAAAAAGATAAAGATTAGAGCAGGTGTAAAAAACAGCGAACTGATGCAGAAATCAAGAGGCTTCCCGATGATCAGAGATATTTTCACTGATAAGTAATAAACAGAACAGACTACACTTTTACAGAAACAAACAGAACCTTTAAGAACGCGTATGCGAAAAGATTGAACCTGGCAAATTCATAAACCGCCACCAGCTTGTCAGCAGTAGCAACTACATGGCTCTCCTTGTAAACCGGTTTTGTTCTGCAGATCGGGAACATATGTGAGGCAATGATATTCTCCTCCACATTATTTAAACTGAAGTACTGCCTTGAATTTTCCAGGGCGATCTGCGGATGAAGCCTGTGCCATTCTTTTTTTGTATATTTTTCCACATCCCCTTCAGTAAAAAAATCATGCAGCAATGCACCCCTGGTGACAGTATTCACGTCAAGCCTGAGCATCTTTGCCATTAAAAAGCTCAAGTACCCGACCCTGGTTATATGATCGAACCTGCTTATACCGTGATGTGTAGCATTTTCCAGTTCCCTGTATTTATCTACTGTGACCATTTCTTCCAGTAAAGAATTGTATTCTTTTTTAGCTTTTTTCATATATAAACAAGCAACCCCGCAGTTAATAGCATTCAATCATATGACAGATCATGGTTATTAATGTTACCCGAATTTAATGCAATTCTGTCAACAAGGAATCGTGTGTTATTGTATTATGATAGCCCGTTATCCCTCGTAGCCCCGTAACGCGTTACGGGGCTACAAATGATTAATGTTACAAATCAAAATCCTACGGTCTTTCGGCCACCTTAATGTACAGGCTGACCCTGCCCTTGTTTCTCCACACCTCCAGTTTAAGAGTTTCACCAACAGGTGTATTTTCGACAACCGAAACGAGGTCGCCGTAATTCTTTACCTGCTTACCGTTTACAGAGAGAATCACGTCGCCGGGAATGATGCCTCCCTTTTCAGAAGGGCTATCACTGACAATCTGGCCCACAAGCGCGCCCTCTGTATTTTGAAGCCCAAGCTGCGATGCAATCTCCTCTGTGAGCGGCGCTATCTGCACACCTATGTAACCCCGCTTGATCTTCTTGTGCTGCCTGAGCTGATCAAGGACGCTCTTTGCGGTGTTTACGGGTATTGCAAATCCTATGCCGATGTTCCCGCCTGACTGTGAATATATCATGCGGTTGATCCCTATTACCTCTCCGTATATGTTCAGGAGAGGTCCTCCGCTGTTGCCTGGATTGATCGAGGCATCGGTCTGTATGTGAGTCTGGGAATCACCCATGAGGTCAAGGTCACGGCGCCCGGTTGCACTTACCACGCCCACGGTGAAAGAGCTGTTAAGGCCGAAGGGATTGCCTATGGCAATGGCCCAGTCACCCACACTTACATTATCGGAATTGCCGAAGTATACAGGCTTCAGTTTGCTATTCGCTTTAATTTTCAGGAGCGCTATATCAGTCCGTTCATCAAACCCGATTATATCGGCTGAATAGATATCATTTACCACTTTAACTTTGACCTTCTCAACTCCGGCCACCACATGGTAATTTGTACAAATATAACCATCATCGGATATTATAAACCCGGTTCCAAGGCCAGTCACTTTCTGTGTCCTTTTCTGCTGCATTTCCTGCGGAAAAAAATCTTTGAAAAAGGGATCATCCATGAACGGGTTGCGCTGCTTCCTGACGGTCTGCTCTGTGCTTATATAGACCACACTCTCCTTGTTAAGTTCATATACCTTCCTGAACGCCTCCTGTGTCTTCACCGTATCTGCAGTTACACTGTCGCTTCTCAGCGGGGATGCGTTCCCGTTCCCGAATACTCCTCCATTACCGGGCTTGCAGAAAACTCCCGTAACTAGCATTACAGTTAAAGCACTGACAGCCATGGCAACGCCTGCAGTATATACCATTCTTCTTTTCATGTAAAACTCCATTGTTTTATAAAATAAAATTAGCTCACCTGAATTTTGCGGGGCATCAGTTGATTATGTTGCTGCAGAATGATTTTTGTTAAAAAAATACCGTTGGAGAAACTTTAAAAAGGCCGCCATCATGGCAGCTTTTTAAAGTTTTATTCCGGAAAATTCAGGTTATGATGCTGCCGGCGCAGAATAAGTGGGATCACCAAAACCCAGCATGGGGTAACCCACGAAAGGCAGGATCACCAGAAGACCGAATCCCCACCCCTTGCTTTTACCGAAACATACAGCAAGATCCATTGAAACAAGAATGAGAACAACAAGGTTTACAAGGGGTATAAGCATAAGCACAATCCACCACAGGGGCTTGCCCACAATTTCAAGCAGCACAATAATGTTATAAATCGGTATTATGGCTGCCCAGCCCGGTTTTCCAGCCTTAACAAAAACCTTCCACATACCTGCAATCATAGCAATAAGTATAGCAAGATAAATTAAAGAACCTATAGCACTTCCGCCCTCGTTCATTAAGGACCTCCTTTATTTGATATTTATTACCTATACGCCGTTTTGATGTCTGCTTATAATTTTTAGACTCCACGGCTTTGGCATGAATACTCTTTATAAATACACAAGAGTCTCCTCTGAGACAAAAAAAAGTTTATAATAAACATTTTTTTGAGCTGAAATTTACAGGTTTTACTCATATACTGATACTGAAATCTGTTTGACATGCGGAATAATTTGAGTATACTCGATTAATAGAGGTGAATAAACAATGTTGGCCGGACTTGCAGAAATCATAATATTTTTAATTATAATCGGCGCCATAATCTTTGCGGTAGTACTGCTGCTGCAGGCTTTATATGTATACACCATTTATAAAGCGCTGAAGGCGACAGAACAATACCACACAATCTCTCCCGGCCTTGCATGGCTCCTGCTTATCCCGGTATTCTACCTGGGCTGGCAGTTCTATATTCTTGACGTCCTTACAAAAGGAATAAAAGGAAAATACGACGCCAACGGCAGGGAGTGCGGAGATGCTGCCTACAGCATAGGACTTGCCTACTGCATACTTGGATGTGTAAACTTTATTCCCTACCTCAACTTTTTCACCCTGCTCCCGTGCCTTGGCGTCTGGATTGTCTACTGGGTAAAGATAAAAGACTTTAATCACGAAATGGAGATGATGCTGCTGTAACTTTTAGCAGCAGTTCCGTTTTATGGATTATTCAGATTATACCGGCAGCAAATCATCAGTATCCGAATACATGCACACTCTTTCTGACGGCGTGCGCCTGCACATCATTGACTTTATTCCTGCGGTGCCGGTAAAAAAAAGACCTGTTATAGTCTTTATAGCGGGCTGGATTTCACTGATATCCGGATGGAAAGAATTCCTCGCGGAACTCACTCCTCACTACCGCGTTATTTATGCCGAAACGCGTGAAAAGAATTCATCAGATGTTCCCGAAATAAAGTCAGCGTCGTTCGACATGCAGCGCATGAAGGATGATATCGGCGAGGTGACGAGCGGGCTTGTAGCGCAGGGTACGGGCTTTGTTCTTGCAGGGAGTTCCCTTGGCGCCTCTGCGATTATGGAATACTGCAGGTCCGGCGGGCGCATGCCTTTGTGCACTGTGCTTGTGGGGCCTAACGCGGAGTTCAGGTTTCCGCGGTTCCTGGGTAGCCTGATACCGTTCATTCACCCTTCACTTTATTTTGCCGCTAAACCTGTAGTAAAATGGTACCTGCGCAACTTCAGGGTAAACAGCGAGGCCGAAAAAGAGCAGATCGAAAAATACGAACTGACACTTGACCTTGCAGATCCGTACAAACTGAAAAAAAATGCGCTCGGCATAAAGAACTGGTCAATGGCGCAGGGTGACGGTAAGATCGGCGTGCCGTCACTTATACTGGGAGCCACAACTGACTCACTGCACAGCACAGAGCACCTTAAAAGCATACTTTCATATTTTGATAATCCGCAGTATGTCGAGCTTGCGAGCAACAGGGAGACTCACAGCGCAAAAGCGGCGCAGGTTATGATTGAATATATTGAAAGGATAACATAATAATCATTCATTTTACTCACTCCGGTACTATGCGTAACCTGTGGATCCCCGTCTGCACGGGAATGACAGGCTTTTACCCTGAGCCTGCCGAAAAGCGGGAAAATTCTTTAATCCTTTCTCTGTGTACTCTGCGCCTCTGTGTGAGACATGTTAAATTCAGGGTACTGAAGATACAATTCGTAACATCAAGATCCCGGCACTGCGGCCGGAATGACAGGCTGCTTGATCTTACCGCCTTTGCGCCTTGGCGGCTTTGCGTGAGACATTCTTTATTCCATGCTCTCCGGTCTGAAAGATCCCTCTATCTTTTCCCTGAATATATCTATGTATTCAAATACGGCAGGTACAACAACCAGTGTAATAACGGTTGATAGTATCAATCCTCCCATTATTGCAACTCCCATTCCTGTCCTGTACTTGGCAGCCTCGCCTGCACCCATGGCAACTGGGAGCATACCTGCAAGCATGGCGAATGTGGTCATAAGGATCGGCCTGAGCCTTACCTTCCCGGCATGGAGTATTGCCTCTCTCCTGGACATGCCGGCCCTGACACCCTCAAGAGCGAAGTCTACCAGCAGTATCGAGTTCTTTGTTACAAGCCCAAGGAGCATGACCAGACCGACCATACCGTACATATCCAGCATCTTCCCCGTGAGCAGCAGCGCGAAGAATGCGCCCGACAGTGCAGGGGGCAGCGCGAAAAGGATAGTAAACGGTGTAATAAACGATTCGTAGAGACTGGAGAGCACCAGGTATATGAATATAATCGAGAGGACAAATGCCACCACAATATTCTTTATCATATCCTTGAAACTGTCAGCCTGTCCTATAAAGGCGTAAGAAACGCCATCGGGCATAGGGAGCTCTTTTTCAAGTATCTGCGCAGTCCTGTCTATAGCTGTACCGATAGCTCCTCCCTTCGCAAGGTTTGCGCTCACCTGTATAATCCTGGACCTGTCCTGGCGATAGATAGTTGCAGGCCCTGTTGAAACAGTACCTGTTGATATCATCGGGAGCGGTATCATCCTCATCTGCATGTTTGGCACCTTTGTATCATTATAGGCAGCCTGCAGGTTCCTCTGTTCAGGTTTAAGACGCACTCGCACGTCATACTCAAGTCCCTTCTCCCTGTATTTCCCTGCTACCTCGCCCGCGACATGTATGCGGAGTTCATAACCGGCAGTCTTGTTGTTGACTCCGGCCATAAGCATCTTCTTTTCGTCCATCTTTACCTGGAATTCAGGCATACCTGCTGTCATGCTGCTTTTGATTTCAGTAAGGTCAGGGACCGCTTTAAGTTTTTCAATCACTTTAGCTGAATATTCATTCAGTACATCCAGGTCCTCACCCTTGATTGCAAGCATATACGGCTTGCTACCGCCTCCTCCGCCCATGCGGGTGTAGTTGTCTACAGAGGGTTTTGCGTAGGTAAAGTCTTTAAGTATATCCCTTATTTCATCCTTCAGTTCCGCAGTTGTTCTTTTTCTCTCTTTTCTGGGTACCATGAAAACACCGATAGAGGCAGTATTGGTACCGGCAGCACCTGTTCCTGTCTGTATGGACATGTAATTAAGTTCGGGGATAGTCTTAATCCGTTCCGCAATCTTCTGCGCAACATTATTGGTAGCACCAAGGCTTGTGCCGGGCGGAAGTTCTATATTCACGTTGTATTCACCCTCATCCGGGTCTGGCGAGAATGTCTTTTTTATATGCCCGAATGCAACAAGACTTATAACAAATACGATCGTTGTTATTCCAACAATAACCAGCGGACGGTCAATGCCAAACTTAGCTATAAGCATGTATTTTTCCTCCAGCCAGTCCTGGAACCTGTCAAACGACCTGACAATAAAGTTATTAGCCTTACCCTTTGTACCTGCGAAGTATGCGCTCAGCAGGGGCGCAACAGTCATGGCGTCAAAGAGACTTATCACCATTGCAAAAACAACTGTAAGCCCGAACTGCCTGAAGAACCTGCCTATAATCCCCTCGAGGAATGCAATGGGAAGGAATACCGCGATGATTGTAAGTGACGTGGCTATAACCGCAAGAGCCACCTCCATTGTTCCGAGCTCCGCTGCGTCAAAGGGCTTATGCCCCTCCTCGATCTTCCGGAATATATTCTCCCGCACAACAATTGCATCATCAACCAGCAGACCTATTGTAAGGGAAAGAGCCAGGAGAGACATGAGGTTAATCGTGAATCCCATGAAATACATGAGCATGAACGCGCCAAGTAGCGAGTTTGGAATTGCAATACCTGTAATTATGGTTGAACGTATATTCCCCAGGAACAGGTACACGACAAAAATCGCAAGCAGTATGCCTATGAACATGGTCTCCTTTACGTCATCAACGTTACTCCTGATCATTTTCGCGGTGTCGTAAATAAAGACCATTTTTGAATTAGCGCCTATCTTTTTTATTACCTTGTTTGCGGGTTCAATTTTTTTCATGATACCGTCTGCCACGGCAACGGTATTTGCACCGGACTGTTTGAATATGTCCAGTATAACACAGGACATCATCTCCCTTTTAACGTTTTTCCCGGTTTTCTTATCCTTTACGACACCCTTGTCCCCGGGTTTAACGTCCCCCTGTACCTCGAAGGGGTAGTAGAGGGATGCAATGGTAGTCATGTCCACGAGTCCGTCTCTAACAGTACCCAGCGTACCGATTGTCGTGGGATTGTTATAGTCACCTGAAAAAGAGACTACAGTATTGCGCAGCTGGTCGAGGTTTTTGAATTCACCGATTGTCCTGAAATTGGTGACCATATCGCCCCTGTCATAGTTCCCCACCGGAACATTCGCACCGGAATTTTCAAGCTTGCTTACAATAACTGTGGCGGGTATGTGATACTCGTTAAGCTTATTCCTGTCAAGCTCCACCTGTATCTCCCTCTGCGTGCCGCCGGATATCCTTACCTGGCCAACACCGGGAACCTGTTCAAAGATAGTCTTAATCTGTTCCTTGGCCACGTCGTACATCTGACCGGGAGGAAGTTCAGAAACAAATGCTATTGTTATTACAGGCTGGTCCGTGAAGTCAAACTGCTGCACAACAGGTTCAGATTCAAGGTCATCGGGGAGCTTGTTGCGTGCGATCGAAACCTTTTCACGCATCTTCTCCTCGGCGTATTTAATATCAGTATCAAAATCAAATTCAGCTATAATTACTGACACACCTTCCATGTTGCGCGAAGAGAGTCTCTTGATGCCCGCAATGGTGCTTACCTGTTCCTCAAGCGGTTTGGTTATGAGTTTCTCTACTTCTTCAGGTGAGGTCCCGGGATAGACCGTGTAAACAACTACCACCGGAAAATCTATAGGCGGGAACAGGTCAACTCCCAGGCTGTTGAAACCTATTATACCCATTACCATCATAAGTATTACAAGGCAGGTTATAAAAATCGGCCTTGAAGTCGAAAGCTTTGCTATGTTCATAAAATACTCCGTGGATTTATTGCATCGTTCTGCTAAAAACGTCTGTTTCAGTTTTATTTTAATTAACTGGTTAATTAAAATAATAGCGCTGATTTTATCAAGCTAAAATATGGGTACAGTAACAAAATACTTAAAAACAATTAAAGATTGTTTTTTATTCGTCAAGTTAAGAATTATTATTCTGCCGGAGTTCAAATCGGATTACTGTGCACTTTCCCGGACCCTCCTGAAAAAGTGCACGGTAATCCGATCCAGCATAAATCTGCCTGCTCATTTTTATTCTTGCATAAAACCATATAGCATGAAATGACGTTGCGAAATTATATCCATGGATTAATACCTGATGAAAATAAACAGCCGAATCCTGCCCGGCAGGGAACTTCGCGTTCCATACTACCCTTTCATGTTGCTCTTATCGCTGGCATGGCCTTTATATTACACGGCTGAACCTTTACACCTGGGATGTTTATCTTATGTCCTGCAGCAGACCGCTGTTTTCTCAATGCTGCAGACAATTGACTCTATTTCTGCAAACCGCAGGTTAAAATACACGGCGGCAGGGACTGCATTAATCTATGTATTCCTGATACATTTCAACGCGCTCCTGCTCTCCATAACATCCATGGACCTGTATGAATCCGTCACAGTCCTTGCAACGGGCGGTGATTTTATCTATACACTTGAGGAAGCAGGTTTCTCGACCGGGTTGATTATAATCCTCGCTATCCTGCTGGCCGCGATTTTTACGACAGGATGCCTTATATACAGGTTCATGCCGCATATAATTATCAGGGCAAAAGGAATAATCATCCTGCCCCTGTTTCTTTTTATTCTATCAGCAGTACTCTTTGCTTCTGAACAGTGTGTAAACAGGGAAACTCCAGGTTTCTTCTGGCGCAGGATATATCCCCTCTACCTTGAACTCTATTCTACTGCCAGCGGCACACTAACCTTCCCGTTGAGGGCCGAAGACCGTATAATCCCGGAATCATACACAGGAATCTCCAAAGCTGCGAATCCACGGAACGTGGTTGTTATCATACTTGAAAGTTTCAGGGCAGACAGCATAAATGGTGAACTTGCTCCTGATATGGCCATGCTGGCAGAGAATTCATTTGCTTCGGCGAATTACCAGACCGGCGCCATATACACCTCTCTCGCCTGGAACAGCATTTTAATGGACAGGCCGGCATACACATTCTCCGGGGACATCGATTATGACAGGGAGCACGGTCCGGGTTCAGGCATCCTGCGCATACTGAAAAAAGCGGGCTACGAAACCTATATTGCCTTCTCTGCGAACATGGAATGGAAAGGGTTCCATGAAAGGGTAAACGGCCGAGACAGGCTCATAGACCATTATTACTGCGGGTACCTTAACAGGACAGAGGAAAGAAACCATATAGACAACCGCACAACAGCCCGGGCAGAGGAGTGGATTGACAGCGCTTCACGCACAAAGCCCTTTGCGATGATAATACATCTGGATTCCACTCATTGGACATACTACTGCGACCCGGAACACCGCAAGTCGCAGCCATACGCGGGTAAAGATGTAAACATTGCGAAACTGCGTAATCCCGGAGACATCGAGTTACTGTACAACAGGTACAGGAACTCAGTGCGCCAGGTAAACAGCGGGATATCCCGCGTAATCAGCGCGCTTAAAAAAAACGGCGCGTATGATGATACAGCAATTGTCATAGTCTCGGACCACGGCGAGGGATTCGCCCCCGGCATGATAGGACACAGCGTGCTGCACGATGACATAAAGAGACCGGCATTCATAATGCGCCTCCCCGGAACAAAAAAATACAGCTCTGAAGAATACATAACCGATGCGGAAATATTCCCGACAGTTTTTGATTACCTTGGCATAAAAGGATGGAACGGCCTTGTACGCGGAGGATCGCTCCTTGACCCGGGATACAAAAGAGAATGCGTACTTTCATTTCACGGCAGCCTTCTCATGGCCGACATTACTTTCAGGGACTACAGGGTGCTGCTCAGGGTAAAAACCGGCAGCAGTTCCATAAGCTTCACCCCCGTTTACTGCACTGACCGTTCAGGAAAAATTATTGCGGATCCCTGGAGCGGTCAATGGAAGGAAGGATTACGCAGAATCATGGAGAGGTAAATCATTCCAGGCAAAGTTATACAGAGGAACGGCACACTGATTTATTACAGCGATTAACGTTTGAATCAGTAAACATAATGTCACTGCGCGGCATGAAATGCCGCGGCAGTCTGTTTTTGAGAAAACCCGTTTTATTATATTAACCACATTCCCGCATGAACAGATTGCTTCACGGAGTTTATCCTGAGCACGTCGAAGGGTTCGCAATGACCGGTGCTGATCTAATCGTTAACTGCTATAGTATAAAATCTGTATGCCTGAAACTTGAAAAAATCAATCCTTATCTTAAATCGCCATACCACAGAAGCCCGGTCGTGCTGCAATATCTGCAATTTTTTACGGGCACACTCCAGCCGGCAGTTTTTAAATTGACATCCCTGTTATATACTGTATGGTATATGTATCATTGCCGTTCACAGAGGTTTATCAATGCTCAGCCAGAAGTCATTCTCCACCCGGTTAAAGAAGCTGGTCAAAGACTGGGAATGGATGAAGCCGCACGAACATGCCGCTTATTACATCCTCTACTGGACATTCGCAAATTATCATGACATGATGAAACGCAATGATGTCTTCCAGATAAAAAGTGAAAAGCTGCAGAAGGATTCGGATATTGCGACCAGCGTCTACAGCAGTGCGATAGCATTTCTCAAGTCAAAGCTTTACATCAGGCATATCGGTTACGACGGAATCGTCTACTTTGAACCTGCGGGAGTAAAGGCTGCTGAACAGATGTACTCCAGGATTCATGCAGATGCCGATGTCTCACTGCCCGCAGCCGCCAGGAAAGATACGGCTATCAATGCAGCTGAAGTTAAAAGCAGCCTCTACCCTGAACTTATGAAGCTTGAAAAAAAACTGCTCAAACTTACAAGTGATTTCCAGGAATCCCTTGACTCTATAACCGGTGAAATAGCAGAACAGCGCCTGAAGTATGAGTTGAGATATTTCCTCGACGACATGAACAACACGATTTCGTCTGTGGGCCTTGCTTACTGTATGTTCCATTACGAAAGAGACGACTACACAATAGGTCACCAGCTCAACGTCGCGTACCTCACAAGGGAGATATCAAAGATATGCCTGAAGAACAGGTACAAAAACGAGTTCCTGCTTAAAAAGAAAATTTATGAATACACCGTATCCGCGATGCTGCATGACATAGGCAAATACAAGGTGCCCCGGAGTATAATCGAAAAATCATCAAGACTTAATGACGACGACATCAGGCACATCGAGAAACACCCTCACCACGGCGCAGAGATGATTACGCTTGCCGGATTCGGCAACAACGAGCTCCTGGCGAACATACACACCATTTCGCTGCAGCACCATGAACGTATTAATGGAACAGGATACCCGAAAAAGCTTAAAGCAGAAAAGATCACCGAGGGAGCGCGTATTGTTGCAGTGGCTGACGTGGCAGAGGCGATCCTGGGCGACAGGCCGCACAGGCCCAGCCGAAGTGCAGCCGAAGCAAAGGCTGAGCTCAGGACCGAACTGAGGAAGAAGGGACACTACGATCCCGATATTGCAAATGTATGCCTGGACCTTATTGAATCAGGAAAGCTGAAGTTCCCCATTAAATTCAAAGGGAGAAACTACAACCTGCATCCCGAGGAATTTTCGCATACAATAAAGGATATACTCACAGGCATCTGACTACACATGCAGGAACCTGCATGTGTACATATTGACTAAAAACAAAAATCAACATTGACATAAATACCGGACCTTTATTTAAGATGACCACATACGGACAAAAACCGGCCAGGGGTAAAAATGATTCTTGCAGACCATGAAATCCGCGAGTCCGGGATAGAGGGACGCGGCGTATTCCTGAAACGCGATGTGAAAAAAGGCGAACTGCTGGTAATATACACTTACGGTATCAGCGAACTCATACACAAGGATTACCACGACGAGGTCTGCCGGGACCTTGACAATTCGCCGCACCAGGACGTTGTCGATTCAAGTGTTCGTTACGTGGATAACTGGTTTATTTACGATGCGTATTCAAAGCACAATACATGCTTCGGGAGCCGGGAAGGGGACTTTGTCAACCATTCATTTGAGCCCACTATGGTCTACCACTGCGGGCTATGCTTCGCAGCCCGCGACCTGAATGCGGGCGAAGAGCTCACTGTTGACTACAGGTACTTTATGTCAGAAGACCTTGACGGTTTCTGCGACAGGCACACCGGCAGGCAGATACGGGGATTCACCGGGCGCGAGGCGTTTGTCAGGTCGCTCAGGCAGCTGAACGGAATATTCAGTGATGAACCGGTTTCCTGATCCAGGGCAGGAGCGAAAGCAGTCCGCCTGCAAGTGACGCGAAATCTGCGGCCACAGTTGCTGCGGTATAATCAGAGCATATAAGCATCGTCATCCTTCCGCCTGAACAAAATGAGTATACCTGCCGCGAGGCAGACCACGCCCGCGCACAAAAAAGTCCAGGGCGCGCCTATCCTGTGAGAAACATAGCCTGCTGCAAGGCTCCCGAGCGGTGCCGCCCCGGTGAAAGCCATAATGTAGAAGCTGATCACCCTGCCCCTCTTGTCGCTGTCAGATACTGTCTGCAGTATCGTGTTGCATGATGCTATGACAACAATAGTACTGAATCCGGCGAGCGCGAGAAAAATCATCACCATAACAAGGAGCGCGTGGACAGAAAGCAGCATGAACGCAGCGGCAAGAGTCATCATGCACGCATTGATTATACCCCACAGGCCTTTAATACTGGTGCGTATTGCAAGAAACATTGTAGCGGCAAGAGCGCCCGCGCCTGCTGCAGATACAAGGAAACCGAACGTATGGGAATCGCCTTTCAATACCTCGCGCGCGAATATGGGGAGAAGAACCGGAAACATCATTGAAAAAAATGAGGTGAATGCCACAACTATCAGGAGGTCCCTGACCAGCCTGTTTCCCCGGACGTACCTGAATCCTTCCTTTATATCATCAAAGAGTTTACCGGCTGCATATGCCGGAGCGGGTGCAAACCTCATCATCATTAAGGCCGCTGCCGATGCGAAATAACTTGCGCTGTTGACAGCAAAACAGACAGCCTCGCCGGAAAATGCTACAACAATACCTGCTATTGCAGGGCCTATCAGCCTCGAACTGTTGAATGCTGCAGAGTTGAGGGCAATTGCATTGGGCAGGTCGCGTTTGTCGTCAACCATCTCCAGGAGAAAGGCCTGCCTGGTTGGCATCTCGAATGAATTTATGACCCCGAGTGCAAGGCTGAGTACAACTATATGCCACGTGGTGATAATTCCTGTAAAGGTAAGCACAAAAAAGATAAACGACTGGATCATGGAGAATATCTGTGTTGCAAAAAGTATGTTGCGCCTGTTCAACCTGTCGCCAAGGGCTCCCGTAAATGGCGAGAGTATAAATACCGGAATCTGCGCACAGAAGGCCACTGTGCCAAGTATGATCGCCGAGCCGGTCAGCCTGTACGCCAGCCAGCTCACTGCAACCTGCTGCATCCACGTGCCGATAAGCGACACCGCCTGCCCCATGAAAAAAAGCCTGTAATTCCTGTATTTAAGGGAACGGAAAGCTTTCCTTAATCCGGCGCCGGCTTTTCCCGGGAATCCTTTACTCTGCTCTTCAATTTGCATGAGGTCTGTTAATCCCGATAATGTGCAGTGTCAAGGATTTTGCGGAATATTCAGAATAATACAAAAAGGTACCTGTCATGAGGCACGGAGCGCACAGCGGTTGAGGTATGGAATTCAGATATTTATGGGCTTGACTTAAAATCAATCACAGGCAATCAGGTTAACAACAGGGGGATTGAAATGATCAGCACAATACCGGTACTTATCCAGACATTCTCAAGCATTATCCAGGCGGCGATGACCATTGGAGTCCTGGTAGTAACTCTCCTCTACGTAATCTTCACAAAAAAAATGCTGGACCAGAACTATTCAACTTTTGTAATAATTACAGGATTAAAACATTCCGGGAAAAAAATATTTGCAGATATCGAGAATCACGGAACAACTATAGCTCTTAACGTCACAATCACTGCCGTGTACCCCGGAAAAAATTCACCACTGACTATACAACTGAAAGGTCCGAACATGATTACACCGGGCGAGAAGCTTATCTTTAAAGGGGAATTACCTTCAACCCGGGATGATTCCATCATCAGGGTAGAGATCTGTTATCGAAGCCAGACTCGTAAAAAAAGGACCGAGATATGGAAATACAGGGAGGATGAATTTATTTTCCTTGGCAATAAATGAACCCGGAATTCTCTGCGCCACAGCTGGATCCCGGTTTTTATTTTAAAATAAAAATCAACAGCATGAACGCGGCGGCAAGCCAGATTATTGAGAGTATAATGAAAATTCTGATTACCTGGTTTTTTCTCTGCCCGCTGTGATGCATTTTGTATTGAGTCCAGCCGGTGTCAGTGAGCACAGGTCCGCCCTTGTAATAAAGCCCGCGCACCTCTCCGAACCGCTGATTTATAATAAATGCATCGGGATCAAAGTAGCCTATATCAATAAGCTCAAGTACAGTTCTCATCATATCAGGATCATCGATTGAAAGCGGGTGGCTTCCGTCCGCTGTTTTCATGTCCAGCAGGGCATCAATTACAGGGAAGTAACGCTCCCTCCCCTTCATGAGCATCTTCATCTCTTTTTTATAGTCCATGTATCAATGATGTTTAAAAACCCGATAGATGTCAATAAATCCTCAGCGGATGCTGAAATAAATAGAAGAATAAAGCCATCTTTTATCATTGACTCCAGCAGCCGGACTGTTTATTTTTAGCCTGTAGCAATAAGTCAACCTACTGTTCCAGGAGTATTATATGAATAAAAGGTTTTTTATCATCTTCACGGGCGTTATAATAATCTATTTTATCCTCAGGTATATATCAGGCTTTTATATTGATTATGAATGGTTTAAACAGAACAACGGCCTCAGCGTATTCTGGGTTCTTTTTATGACAAAATTTAATGTGCAGGCCCTGTTCGGTACAGTATTCATTGTATTGTTCCTGCTGAATTTTCTGATGATCAGGCTCCTTGGCGGCAAGGGAAGGTTCTTCACGGAAAACTTCCTGGACAGGATACAGATCCCTGCGATCGGTTCGTCAAGGAAGCTGCTGCTGATTATAGTGACTGCAGTTGTTGTTTTCACAGGATTTGTAATGGGTGGGGGTGCATCGGCATTCTGGAAGGAATACCTTATGTTTAAAAACTCGATGCCGTTCCAGGGATTTCCCGCAGACCCGGTATTCAACAGGGATATAGGTTTCTACGTCTTCTCCCTGCCCTTCTACCAGTTCCTGTACGGGTGGTTCATGAGCACCCTTGTAATCATAACAATTTTCACGGTTATACTTCACGTCCTTAACGGGGCAATCCATAAAACAGCAAACGGCGTTGAACTCTCGCTGTTCAGCAGGGCGCACATATCAATCCTGCTGGCGCTCATGGTAATACTATACGGGTTCAGCTACCAGTTATCAGCCTACGAACTGCTGTTTTCGCAGATCGGTAAATTCTACGGTGCGGGATACACGGCTATTCACGCGAACCTCCTTGCATACAGGGCGGCAGAGGTCATATCATTCATTGCAGGGGCACTTCTCCTGTTCAATGTTTTCAAGAGGAGTTTCAATCTCCCGGTAATAGTCATGCTCACCCTGATCCCTGTATATTTCATCCTGGGTGTGATTTACCCCGCGCTGCAGCAGAGGTTCATTGTTGTGCCGAACGAACTCGGCAAGGAGACACCTTACATCCAGAACAATATAACCTTTACACGACTTGCCTATGGCATTGACAGGGTCGAGGAGATACCCTTTGCCAACAAGCGGGAGCTTACATACGCCGACATTCTTAAAAACAAGGAGACCCTGGAAAGTGTAAGGCTCTGGGACTGGCGCCCGCTCAAGCAGACCTACAAACAGCTCCAGGAACTTAAACAGTATTATTACTTCAACGATGTTGATGTTGACAGGTACATGATAAACGGTAAAAAAATCGCAGTAAACCTTTCAGGGCGCGAACTTACAATCGAGAACCTTGGAGTAAACTCGCAGACATGGCAGAACAAGCACCTTATCTATACGCACGGTTACGGGCTGGTAATGAGCCGTGTTGACCGCATAACGACAGAGGGCCTCCCTGTACTCATAATGAAGGATATTCCTCCAGCAACAGACACCGGACTTAAAGTCGACAGGCCCGAGATCTATTACGGCGAACACGACAATTCGTACGCAATAACAAATACATCAATCAAGCCCGGCGAATTTGATTATCCATCTGGAGAGGAGAACAAGTACACCACTTATGCCGGTACTGGCGGGATCAAGCTTGATTCATTTTTCAAGAGGCTCATGGCCGCGATAGCCTTCGGCGATATCAACCTGCTGATTTCAGGAAACATAAGCAACGAAAGCAGGCTGCTGTTCAAAAGAAACATCATTGAAATCGCGAACAGCTACGCGCCGTTCCTCGAACTTGATAACGACCCGTACCTTGTTCTATCCGAAGGAAAACTCTACTGGATGATCGACGGGTACACTACCAGCGACCAGTTTCCCTATTCAACACCGGTATACGCAAACGACAAACAGATTAACTATATACGCAACTCGGTCAAGCTGACAATCGATGCGTACAACGGAACGATAAACTGCTATATATCCGATACAAAAGACCCGGTAATCCAGGTATATAACAGGGTATTCCCCGGGATCCTCAGGGATATCAGGGAGATGCCGGCCGATCTGCAGAAACATATCAGGTATCCCGAGGATATCTTCAACATCCAGAGCACAATATTACTCAGGTACCACATGACAAATCCCAACGTGTTCTACAACAGCGAGGACGCATGGCAGATACCGTCGCAGATATACGGCGACAAAGAGGAGCCGATACACAGCTACTACCTTGTAACAAAACTACCGGGTGAAAAACAGAGCGGGTTCCTGCTTATAATGCCGTTCAGCCCGTATAAGAAAATGAATATGCTCGCGTTTCTAACTGCAAAGTGCGATCCCGCTGAATACGGCAGGCTGCAGCTATACCAGCTGCCCAAGGATAAACTCAGCTACGGCCCGATGCAGGTTGAATCAAGAATCAACACTGACCCTGAAATTTCCAAGCAGCTTTCTCTCTGGAACCGTTCCGGTTCAAGTGTAATACGCGGCAACATGCTTGTAATCCCGATTGAGGACTCGCTCATATACATTGAGCCGCTCTACCTGAAGGCAGAGACAACAGAGATGCCCGAGCTTAAGCGGGTTATTGTCTCTTTCTCTGACCAGATAGCCATGGAGAGCGACCTCCAGACATCACTGCAGAAAGTATTCTACGGCGCAAGTTTTACGGAGTCAGGAAAGTCCGCGGGCGGAACACTTAAAGAACTGGCAGACAGGGCATACTTCCATTACATGCGCGCCGAGCAGTACATGCGCGAAGGCAACTGGAAGGGTTACGGTGAAGAGATCGAAAACCTGAAAAGTGTACTGACGCAGATGAAGAGCCAGGGGAACTGATGAAACTTGAGAGGTCAGCGGGAATACTCTGCCACATAACAAGCCTCCCGGGCCGGTTCGGGACCGGGACACTTGGCCAGGAGGCATACGACTTCATTGACCTCATCGCCGGAGGGGGATTTTCATACCTCCAGATACTGCCGGTGGGGCCTGTATCCCCTGCAATGGGATGGTCTCCGTATTCCTCGATCTCGGCATTTGCCGGAAACGAGCTTTTTATCAGCACCGAGAGCATGGCGACGGAGAGATGGAGCCGAACCCTGCCTGATCCGGTTACAGTCGAGGAATCACACACTGCGGACTTTATATCTGCGCGCAACCGTACCAGGATATGCATAATAAATTCATTTCACGATTTTGTACTACATGCGCACGAAGAGGATTCACTTGCGTTCTCCAGGTTCTGCGATGATTACAACGATGCATGGCTTGACGATTACGCCCTGTTCGCCGCGATCTCGCACGAATACCAGTCGTACAACTGGATGTCATGGGACAGGGACATAGCCCTGAGAGAAAAAGACGCGCTTAATTCATGGCGTCTTAAAATGTCCGACAGGATACTGATAATAAAATACGCCCAGTTCATTTTCAACAGGCAGTGGGAAAGATTCAAGGCTTACGCAAATGAAAGGGGAATAAGAATAATCGGGGATATCCCGATCTATGTATCAAACGACAGCGCTGATGCATGGAGCAACAGGGATATACTCACAATAGACCCCGGGAAACTTGAGCCTGAGTATATTGCAGGTGTTCCGCCTGATTATTTCAGTGAAACAGGGCAGCTGTGGGGCAACCCGCTGTACAGGTGGCGTAACAGCAGCGGCAGGCTCAGGGATGATACTTATTACTGGTGGCGGAAACGCATTTCGCATGCGATATCGTTGTGCGATATTGTACGCATAGACCATTTCAGGGGATTTGACGCTTTCTGGTCAGTAGCATACGGCCGGGAAACGGCTGTAGAAGGTAAATGGATAAACGGTCCCGGACACGATCTGTTCAACAGGCTTAAAGATGATATCGGCGGCCTGCCCCTCATAGCCGAAGACCTGGGCGTTATCACAAAACGGGTTAAGGCACTCCGCGACAACATGGAATTACCCGGGATGAAGATACTCCAGTTCGCATTTGACGGAGGCCCGGAGAACGAGTACCTTCCGCATAATATAAAGACTGAAAACTGCGTACTCTACACCGGGACCCATGACAACGATACTTCAAACGGGTGGTTTTATGACACGGAAATGCCCCTGGAGAAACGCGACTACATTATGGCCTACATGGGCATGAAGGACTGGAGCGATTTTCACTGGAGGATAATACGCGAGGCGTACGCCTCGCATGCGGGACTTGTGGTCATTCCCGCGCAGGATATACTCGGCTACGGAACTGAGTTCAGAATGAATACGCCCGGCACGACCGAAAATAACTGGACATGGAAGCTGGAGACAGGTGAACTGAATGTAAACCACATGGACAGGCTGAGAAGGATGGCCGCGATATTTTCAAGGATGCCGGGTGAGTCCGCGGAAACCGGCAGCGAAAATGAAATCGAAATCGAAGATGAACCTGTTTAACAATCAGGATGAGAAGCTTTTCACAAAAGACCTGATGAACCCGCGTACATCGGCGTCAGACATATACGGGACAGTATCCCGTATCCCGTTTATCAGCCTGCTGTACTCAGTCCCGTCCAGGAACTCGTCATCCCTGTTCATCATGAATATGCTGTTGTTGCCGGTACTCACCATGGAACTCTCATCGTAAAAAAGCTCCTCGTACAGTTTCTCACCTGGACGCAGCCCGGTAAATTCTATCCTGATATCGGTATCGGGCCTGTAACCGTTCAGTTCGATCAGCCTGCGCGCGATATCAGCAATCCTGAACTGCTCGCCCATGTTAAGCACAAAAATCTCGCCTCCGCCTGATATCGCAGCTGAGTTGATCACCAGCAGGGAAGCCTCGGGTATGCTCATAAAATACCTTGCGACCTCGGGATGTGTGACAGTAACAGGGCCGCCCCGTGCGATCTGCTCTATGAACAGGGGGATAACAGAGCCCCTGCTTCCAAGAACATTCCCGAACCTGACTATCGCAGTACTGAGCCCCCTTTCCCTGCTGTAAAATCCCGTAAGGAGTTCACACATACGCTTTGTAGCGCCCATGACATTTGCGGGACGCACGGCCTTGTCTGTTGAAACAAGAACAAATTTCTTTACATTGAACTTCGATGCAAGGTTCAGCAGGTTATCAGTTCCAAGTACATTGTTCTGCAGCGCCTCTATCCCGTTGAATTCCATGAGGGGCACATGCTTGTGCGCTGCGGCGTGGAAAACTATATCGGGCATCTCTTCGCTGAAGAGGCGTTCCATGAGCCTTGCGTCACGCACGTCAATGATCCTGTAGACAAGTTCAGGCCCCTTTTCGTTCATCAGCCCGAGGTATTCATCCATGCTCCGCGTAAGGTTATAGATCGAGTTCTCGCCGCGCCCTGTGGCTATGATTTTTTTTACATTGAACTTCAAAAGCTGCCTGCATATCTCCGAACCTATACTCCCCCCTGCACCGGTGACAAGGACACTCCTGCCGCTGAAAAATTTTTCCATTATATCAAGGTCGATCGAAAATTCATCCCTGTCCAGGAGATCGGAATATGAAAACTCCCTCATTGAAGGAAAGATCGGGACAGAATCGAAGAACTTTTCCGCTGCGGGAACATAGTGAATATTTATACGCCCGCCTGTTGATGAAATACCCGTGATCAGCTTTGTCAGGAACTCTGTACCTGCCGATGGAACAGCGATAATCACATCGGAGATGCTTAACGCATTGCATACGCTTTTTATCTCGGAAACGGGCCCCGCAACATGCAGTCCGCCTATCTCCCTGCCGATCTTGGCCGGGTCATCATCAATAAACGACGCGACGGCGGAACCAAGCCCCTTCTGCCTCAGGTCCGCAAGTAGAGCTGCACCGGCCTCCCCTGCGCCGACAATCAGTATCCTGTACATTTTTTTCATACGGCCCTACCTTCTGTTCCCCTCAAGAATCGAGAGAACCGTGCTGATCACATAATCAGTTTCCCCGCTGTTCATTCCCGGGTAGATCGGGAGCGACACCTGGCGTGAAAACATATACTCGGACGCGGGAAAATCACCGGGGGTGTAACCGGATTTGTCAAAGCATGAAAACCTGTACATCGGGATGTAGTGGACGCTTGTTCCTATACCCGCGCTCTTAAGCTGCTCAATAAAATCGTCCCTGCTGATACTTACAGCGTCTGTATTAACAAGTACCGGGTAGAGGTGCCATGCGCACTCTGCATTATCCCTTACCTTCCATGTGTGCAGCAGCTCGCTTTTTTTAAAAGCATTATTGTATTTCGCGGCTATTTCATGTCGCATTATATTCATCGCGTCGCATTTTTTAAGCTGCTCAATCCCGATCGCCGACGCGATGTCTGTTATATTGTACTTGTACCCCGGCTCGGAAACATCATACTGCCATGTACCTTTTTCAGAATACCTGTTCCATGCGTCCTTCGTGATCCCGTGGAGCCGCAGCCTGCGCATGCGGTCAGCCCTTTCACGGTCTGCGGTGGTGATCATCCCACCCTCGCCGGTTGTGATGGTCTTGGTGGCATAAAAGCTGAAGCATGTAATGTCGCCGATTGTTCCGATCATCCTCCCCTTGTAAAGGGTCGGGAGCGCGTGCGCCGCGTCCTCGATTACATGGAGTTTATGCCTGCGCGCGATTTCCATGATCGCATCCATGTCGCATGATTCGCCGCCGTAATGCACCGGTATAATAGCGCGTGTTTTAGGCGTTATCTTCTTTTCAATTTCGGCCGGATCGATGAGAAATGAATGATGTTCAATATCCGCAAGTACGGGCTTTGCACCGGAATAGGTAATCACCTCCCACGTGGCAATGAATGTCATGGCAGGGATTATCACCTCGTCGCCGGGCTGTATCCCGATCGCCTTAAGCGCAAGGTGAAGAGCGGCAGTGCATGAATTTACAGCGATTGAATTTCCAGCGCCGGTGTATCCCGAGAAGTCCCTTTCGAACTGGAAAGTCTTCTCACCCATGGTGAGCCACCCGCTCTTTATTACATCTGCCGCGGCTTCGGCCTCCCCGGGGCCAAGGTATGCTTTATGGAATGGTATTTTCATTGAATTAACTTCACCTGTTAAAGATTATCGGCAGTTTAAGTTAAGTACGTCAAATGATTTTCACCGGAAAGGAAATGATACACCAGTAAACAATACAAAACAACATTTGCCACAGAGACACAGAGATTAAAGAATAATCAGAAGATATTCTGTATAATTGCGGGATATATCCCGCTTCGTTTGAAATACCAAAAAGCGGCTGGCATGCAGCAGAAAAATACTGATAGCATAATAAAAATTCGGGTATTTTCCTCCGAAAAAACGGAATGACTACGAGTGCGCCCGAAAAGCTGCGCCAAAACCTCCTTCCCCCTCCGTGCCCTCTGTGGCAGAATCTTATTCTTGTAGAAAATGATTAATTCAAAACCAATATCTCATTGACAGTAAAACCACTCTTACCGATTGTTTTTTAACATCAGGAATAACAGTATTCATAAATGGAGAATTTCATGTCACCAGCAATAAATAAAAGCGCAATCGATTACCATAAAGAGGGTTTTAACTGCGCCGAGTCGATCTTCCTTGCATTCAGGGAGAGGGTAGCGCCCGAAATCAGCACAGAGGCCGTGCGCATGGCCACGCCGTTCGGCGCAGGCATGGGACACGCGGGATGCCTGTGCGGAGCACTTGCAGGTTCAGTGATGATCATCGGTATACTTAAAGGCCGCACAACGCCCGATGTTCCGCGTAAAGAACCATACGCACTTTCAGGTGAATTCCACAACAGGTTTAAAGAAAGATTCGGCGCAACATGCTGCAGGGTGCTCAACAGGCACAGGTTCGGCACAGCAGAACAGGGTGCAACATGCGGAGAAATAATCAATGGAACAGAGGAGATACTTTCGGAGTTTCTCAGGGAGAAAGGGCTGGTATAGCCTGTCAACGGTTCTTTATTTCCGTGATCAGCATGATGCCGTTAACCTGGGCAATCCTGATCTCACCCCTGCCTATTACAAGTCCCCTGCTGTCGGCCTGGACATCTCCCAGTGACTGTGCAAGAAGCGCGTCTGTCACCTTTGTGTTAAAGATCTGGCCGTAAAACCTGACAAACATTTCCGCATCGGTCACCTGCGTTTTCTTTTTGTTGATGAATACTGTAACCGGGTACAGAATCATCCCTGAAAGGGCTGCCGCATCGTCAGCCCGCACAAGGGCCTTGAGTTTCACAATAAATTCATCAGCCCCGACATCAGAGCTGATCCCCGCAGCTGAATACCTTTCACCGGGAATCCTTGTGATATTCACAATCCTGTTTATTGAAATACTTTCGCCTGTTACCGGATCGGGCATTGCTGTTTCAATGTAATCTATCTCGAAACGGATGTTCATGTAATCCGGACTAACCCTGTAAATACCGGCATCATCAGGACTTATGAAACTGAAGCTGAACAGTTTAAGTTCATCAACGCTGTTTGAAAAAATAATATACTGTGAGTCGTCGAGTTTACGGAAAACAACCTTCCATTCATCCTCGAAGATCAGTTCCGCGTTCTTGAACACAGCCGAGGTGTGCTGTATTATATAACCTGATGTTTCAACCGGCTGCTTAATCTTTGCCGTATCACTTTTACAGGAAACAAGGAGAACGGCAATTATATATATTACGGCCCTGACTTTATGCATTATTAGAGTTTTCCTTTATTTGATTGCGTAAAACTAAAAAAGATTTGTATGGAATTTAATGTAAATACCTGAAAAGTTCAGGTCAACTTTTTTTTATATGACAGCGCCGGGTTTGATAAAATTAATTTGTATACAATAAAGAGTTTTAAAAACGGTTGAACAATCAGCCTTAATCCCTGAAAATGCGCAGGAAGGAGCAAACCAGATGATCCAGATATTCGGAACTAAAAAGTGCAAAGATACAGCAAAAGCGGTACGGTATTTCAAAGAAAGAAATATACAGGTCCACCTTGTGGACCTTGCAGAAAAGGGAATGAGCAAGGGGGAACTTAAAAACGTTTCCAGGAACATACCCGTTGAAGAGCTGATAGACACGGGCAGCAAGGCATATGAAAAAAGGAACCTGAAGTACATTAAACATGACGTTGAGGAGGAACTGCTTTCCGACGCTGCGCTGTTCAGGACACCCGTAGTACGGTACGGCTCAAAGGCATCCGTGGGTTACACTCCTGATCTATGGAAGGAATGGCTGGGGAAGTAGCATAAAATAAACACGATCAGATGAATATCATTATAAAAAATAACTCTTTCCCGGATTTTTAGTAAATTATATCCTGTCAGGTTAACATTTCATTTTAAAAATACACAGATGATTCACATCCGGTTTTAACCGTGTACAGGCATAGCTCCTTCCCTGGAGCAGCATGACCGGAGAGGAATGTTGATTCATACAGTAAGCAGAAATAACTTTAAAAACAGGGGTACAATATGAACATTCACGTAAAAAATAATGTATACTGGGTTGGAAAGATCGACTGGGAACTGCGCAGGTTTCATGGTGATGAGTACTCCACCCATAAAGGATCATCGTATAATTCATATCTTGTCAAAGAGGAAAAAACCGCCCTGATCGATACTGCATGGAAACCCTTTGCAAAGGAATACGTTGCAAACCTGCAGAGCGAAATAGATCTGAAAAAGATAGATTATGTAATTGCCAATCACGGCGAGGTTGACCACAGCGGCTCCCTTCCCGAACTTATGCGGCTTATTCCTGATACGCCGATCTACTGCACCGCAAACGGCGTCAAGTCCCTGAAGGGGCAGTATCACCAGGACTGGAACTTTAAAGTGGTAAAAACCGGCGACAGGCTAAGCCTGGGCTCAAAGGAGCTTATATTTGTCGAGGCGCCCATGCTCCACTGGCCTGACAGCATGATGACCTACCTTACCGGCGACAATATCCTCTTCAGCAACGACGCGTTCGGACAGCATTACGCATCAGAATTCATGTTCAACGACCTGGTTGACCGGAACGAGCTCTGGACAGAATGCATGAAGTACTACGCGAACATTCTGAATCCCTTCAGCCCCCTCGTGATAAAAAAAATAAACGAGGTTCTCGCACTGAACCTCCCGGTCGACTACATCTGCACAAGCCACGGGATAATCTGGCGCGACAACCCTTCGCAGATAATCAAAAAATACCTTGAATGGGCTGACAGCTACAAAGAGAACCAGATCACGATCATCTACGATACAATGTGGGAGAGCACACGGCAGATGGCCGAGTACATCATACAGGGGATCAGGCAGTCGGACGATAAGGTAAACGTCAAGATGCTCAACCTTGCAAAGAGCGACAAGAACGACGTCATAGTCGAAGTATTCAAATCGAAAGCTATACTGGCCGGATCACCAACAGTAAACAAGGGGATACTTACTTCAATGGCCGCAATGATAGACGAAATGAAGGGCCTGGCATTCAGGAGCAAGAAGGCAGCATGTTTCGGAAGCTACGGCTGGAGCGGTGAATCTGTCAAGGTCCTCAACGAGCTTGTAAAGACTGCAGGCTTCGAACTTGTCAATGACGGGCTGAAGGTTCTATGGAACCCGGACAGCGAAGCGGTTAAACAGTGCATCGACTTCGGCAGGAATTTTGCAGAGCTGACAAAGATTTAGTATTAATCAAACCGGGATCAGACAGTACCCGGCAGAGACATGTCTTTATATCATAAAAAAGGAGAGCATCATGGAGAACAAATTTTTCACTTTTATTAAACCTTATCTTAACTTTATCGATGAAGGCAGAATGTTCCGCGAACCATTCAGGTGGGTCTACATCCTCTTTGCAGCAGTCAATCTTATTATGCCTCTATATGTTTTCTACCAGGCGGTCGATAACGGCATCTTCAGGGCGCCTGCAAAATATATTACCATATTTATTGTGGTCTGGCTGATAATCGGATTTGCAGGCTGGGTGAGCTTCCAGATATGGTGGAACAGGAAAGATAAAATAAAAGATACATTTTCGGAATCCTCCGATTTTGCCGCAACACCTGTTTTTTCACATTTTATACAGACACTGGGTGAATGGAGCGGTACATGGATCGGTCTTGTCGGTTTTACGATTGCCCTGTTGTCAACATTGCTGCTGGGGAATGACGGCAGGGGCTTTACACGGATGCTCGGAATGGATTTTATCAGTTCCGGAATAGCCTCGATAATACTGATGCCGTTATACGGTTTCCTTATAATTATTGTTACAAGAGTGCTGGCTGAACAGATGAAAGTACTGATTGGAATCTATAACAATACAAAAAAAAGATAACATGGTTCAATCCGTTCATCACCCCGGCCTGCTGGCTGAATGATGAACGGACAAAGCCTGTAAAATTTTTATTTACATGAGAGCAGCGAAACAGTATACACCGCGATCCCCTCACCCCTTCCGGTGAATCCCAGTTTTTCAGTTGTCTTGCCCTTGATACTTATTGATTCAGGGGATACTTCATTCTTCATAGCCCTGCCGATACTCTGCCTGATCATATCAACATAGGGTGCAATTTTAGGTTTTTCACAAATAACAATGGAATCGGTATTAACTACGGTGAATCCTTTCTCCCGCAACATCGCATATACCTGTTCAAGGAGATAGATGCTGCTGATATTTTTGTATGCCGGGTCTGTATCGGGAAAGAGCCTTCCTATATCGCCAAGACCCGAAGGCCCGAGGAATGAATCAATTATTGAGTGAACAAGTACGTCGGCGTCGGAGTGACCTTCAAGGCCAAGGGGGTGTTCGATTTTTATTCCGCCAAGGATAAGGTCGCGGCCAGGCACAAGCCTGTGTACATCAAATCCGTTGCCTATGCGCAGACCATGCATATCAGAGGTTAAAGACGTCAGCGAGGGAACTGAGCTTCAGGACATTCAGCACTTTTGAACTTACCTTGCCCATACGCAGCTCTTTCCCCTTCTTCTTCTGGAGTTTGAGCAGACTTATAAGAACGCCGACACCCGATGAATCTATATAATCAACATCGGATAAATCTATCTCGATATCTTTATCAATATTCTGACCGATTTCAAACAGCATCTGCTTGAAATTCTTGATAGACATCATCTCTATATCGCCGTTTACCTTTACCAGTACAAGGTCATCGTGTTCTTTAACGTCAATTTCCATAGTATTACCCGCTTTTTAATTGTACCACTTTTATAATAATAGATGATAGCAATAAGTCAAATTATTTTTTATATACATCAGTCAATAATTAAGCGCTGTCGCAAAAACTCAGTTATATTACATAAAAGTATCCAGCCAATCACAATTTAGTGCGAATAATCGATGTCCATTATAAGCATCCTGGGATAGAGCCTGTTCAGGTAACGATTATTGTCCAGCCTGTAAACCATATCAAGCTCTTTGCCTGAATTGGAGTATTCCTGCATCATATCAGCAATATTCCAGCCGATTGCCTGTATGTTAGTGCCCAGGATATATTTCCCATGGTTTGAATCAGCCCCGAACCTCTGGAAAGAACTGACTTCAACATTTCGTGAAAGAAACAACGGCTCTTCGTTCTCCTTTCCATAAGGCTCCAGGAGTGACAGCCGCTCAATAAACGCTGAGTCTATCATGCCCTGATCGAGCACGGCATCAATCCTGATATTATCATCACGCACGCAGCTATTTCCGATTGACCCGGCGATCTGCTGCATAACCGGGCCTATATTCTCTTTCCGGATTGTAAATCCGAATGCCTGTGCATGGCCTCCAAGTCTTTCAAACATGGATGAAAGAGGCTCCAGGTGACGCAGAAAATTATACTTCCCGAAGCTCCTGCCCGAACCTTTTATATGCCCGTTCCCGTCCGGCCCTGACATTATGATAACCGGTTTTTTGATCTCCTCTGCTATCCTGTTTGCAACAAGCCCTGCAAGCCCGTCCTTTATACTGTCGTCGGCATAATAGAAAAAACCCGGCTCAATTCCAGCATCCGGGTTTTTAGCTCTGATCCTGTTTATTGTGTCAGTCACAAGTTTTTTTCTTTCACTGTTCAGCTTCCTTATCTCTGCCAGCAGCTCCATTGTGCTTTCCCTGTCATCTTTGAGAAAAAAATCGACAGTAAGCCTTGTCTCACCCATACGCCCCGGCGTATTAAGAAGCGGAGCCACGTCCCAGCTTATGGATTTTGACGAAGCCCGGTTTACACCCAGTATCTCCCGGATACCCTGGTGTCCGTTCCCGCCGTTGAACACATCCATGCCGAACATGATAAGCGGCCTGTTTTCGCCCAGGGCAGGCATAATATCTGCAATAGTTCCTACTGCCACAAGGGCCATGTATTCACGGAGAGAGCCGTGCAGTTTTTCAAGCCCTCTCATCTGCAGTTCAACCAGTATCCTGGCCGCTGTCTCATGATTCCGGCCGCGCAGGTTCTTTCTAAGCATAAAAATTCCGGGAAGTTCATCCATGCATGAATCATTTGATTTGTAATTCTTATTCAAGGTTTTATTAGCCAGCACAAAAAGGTCTTCAAACGATATATCACTACGTCCGCTCAGAAAAACCCTAAGTTCAGCGCAGTCACCGGCAAGGACAACACGGTCGGAGGATACAACAACAGATGAGGCAAACCACTCCAGTTGGGATGATTCAACCGCCCCATTACCGGTTATAATCCAGTTCCTGATAAATGAATACCGGATCCCGCCTTCAGATGGAGTCACAACAACAAACCGGACATTATAGCTTGGCCTCTCACTCCATTTAAAGGCATGCGCCAGCTTGAAGGCCACCCCGACGCCGGCAAGCTCCTTGAACGGATACGGGCTGTCCCCGAGTTTCGGATTCAGAATTATCGCATCCGGCAGGGAGGAGTCAGGCTCATGGTGGTCAGTGACAATAAAATCCATCCCGCAGCTTTTAGCATAACCGATTTCAGCGAAGTCCCTAATACCGCAGTCAACAGTTATAACAAGAGTTATGCCCTCGGATTTGAATTCGTCAATTATGCCGTATGTAAGTCCGTAACCTTCCCGGTCGCGCGGGTAACGGATGTATGCTGCGGATTTCAGTTTTGCAAGAAGATCATGTATTATGGCGAGCGAAGTGATGCCGTCAATGTCGGAATCGGAAAATATGGCGATCCTTTCTCCGGAACGGACGGCCTCTTTTATGCGCGCGACAGCTTCGTGCATGCCGTCAAGGAGGAATGGAGAGTGCAGGTCGCTCAGGCATGGATTAAGGAATGCCGCCATCGCCTCGGGGGTGCGTACGCCCCTGCCGTATAGTATGGAGGCAGGGATTTTATCTATGGCGCACGCATCGCAGAGAGCCTGGACTTCAGCCTCATCATGGACCGCAACCTGCCATGCCGCCTTCATCAGCTTACCTGTTCTTTTCCGAGCCCTTTTTTGCCAGGTAATCAGCCTTGTCATTCTGGCTGCGTGGAATCAGTTCCAGCCTGAAATTCCTGATCTTAGTAATAATCCCGGCAGCCTGGTCTGCAAGTCCTTTCAGCGTGTTGTTCCTGATCTCCTGCCCGCCCGATATCTGCCGGACTATACGCCCTGAGTCAGTGCGTATTTTCAGTTCACTCACCCTGAAATATTCCGCAAGCTTGAGCGCCCTGATCAGCGCGACATATTCGGCAGCCGCGTCCGAACGCCTGCCGATAAAATCGCTGACCTTACCCACCTGCCGGTTCTCATGATCAAAGATAACTATGCCTATACCGGCATTCCCTGATTCTTCGTCAGAGATACCGTTGATATACATTGTCAGTGAAGCGTTAACAGGTATTGCGGCAAGTTCAGCACCGCTCATTACCTCGCGGGACACCTCGTCTTCAGCAGGGGTAAGGTCACTTTCGCCTGCTCCTTTTTTCTTCCTGATGATTACCTTTCTCCTGCCGGAAGCCTTTTCATGCTTATGGATCAGTTCACGGGCCTCTTCAATAAGAGTAACAACGTCGGTAGCATCACAGTCTGCCAGTTCGGAAATCTTCTCAAGGGATTTCCCTTCAGCAAGGAGTTGCAATACCCTGTCTATGCTAAGCAGCATACAATACGCTCCGGTAACATCATAATCAAGCCTGGTAAAGAAAACGCCCGCAGTTTGTGCAGGTCGCATAAGAATTTTTCTGCAGCCCGGAGGCGACAGATGACGGAACTAAACAATTGCAGTGCGTGCAGGTTTCGCCGTTGAGTTTTGCTATGGCAATCCCGTCTTTTGAATTAATAAGTTTTTCGAACCGGGATTTAACTGAAGGTGAAAGCGAATCCTTCAGCCCGCTGAATTTATGCCTTTCCGAGTCTGCCTGACCGGTCAGGTTAATGATTTTTTTATTAAGGCCTTCAATGTCATTTACAGTCTGGACATTCGATTCAGCAAGTTCACTCTTCAGCGAATCAAGTTTAACCTTAAGTCCATCGGACTTTTCCATCATTGTAAAAATTGATGTCTCGAGGCTGTCACGGTCGGACTTGAGTTTTGCAAGTTCGGAATCGAGCGCATCAAGTTCCCTTTCCGACTTGAGCATGTTCCGCCTGGATTCGGATTTTTCAATTTTCGATTCGATCGCGGACAGTTCAAGTTCATCCTGTTTGATTTTCAGGCTGATGTTTTTATATTCCGCATCGGCCTTTGCTGTGCCTGATTCAAGTTCTTTGTTACGGCTCTCCCAGAGTTTAATGGATTTACGGCTCCGTTCGATCTCGCCTTCGAGTTTCATCACGGAATCCCACAGTTCCTGGAGGTCAAGCATTATGTTTCTGTCGTTATTCATCATCTATACAGCTTAAAGGGATTTTTTTCAGTCCCGGAGATTATCACTCGTGATTTTTCCCCGTTAGCATTCATAATACCTGTAATGGTTTGAGCAAGCATCTTTTTAAAAATAATTTCAGTGCCGAAATGCCCCGCATCTACCAGGGCTGTTCCGCTGTCAATGGCATACCTTGCGTGGTGGTACCCGGCATCCCCGGTTATAATACAGTCGGGATGTGCAGCCTGGATTGTCCTTTCAACCGATCCCCCTCCTGAACCGTTTATAAAAGCAATACTTCTTATTTCCATACTCTCCTCCCCGGAATAGAGCAGGTAGTCAAGTCCAAGCGCATCCCTGACTCTTGAAAGAAGGTCTCCCAGAAGGATTGCCTTATCAGGAACAGCCATTGACCCGAAACCGGTTTCAGCCTCACCCGCACCCTCGGTTTTAAACAGCAGCCTGCTCCCGGGAAATCCCAGTTCATCTGCAAGATACCTGAACATGAACTTGTCAAAATTGGTATGCATCGCGTAGAGTGAAACCTCGCCCTTTACAAGGCTTATCAGCATCGAGGACCTTGCCTCTCCGGATACTATTTTTTTTACTGGCCTGAATATAAGCGGATGGTGCGTAACAATCATGTTGCAGTTATTCGCCCCGGCATCATCGATTACAGCCTTCTCAACATCAAGCGAAACATAAACCCCGGTGATATCCCTTTCCGGGAAAATCACCTGCTGCCCGGTGTTGTCGTAGTTCTCCTGGAACGATTCAGGATAGATCCTGTTCAGTTCTTCAATAAGTTTACTTACCTTCATGTATCACCTTCATCACAGTATAAGCATTGCATCGCCGTATGAAAAAAACCTGTACCTCTCCCGCACCGCCTCGGCATACGCGGCCATAACAAGGTCGTAACCGGCAAATGCCGATACCAGCATCAGCAGCGTGGACCCGGGCGTGTGCAGGTTTGTCAGCAGCGCATCAGCTGACTTGATTTTATACGGAGGATAAATAAAAATATCAGTAGATCCCCCGCCCGGGACATTTGCCCCGTCCCTGAATGTGGACTCAAGTACGCGGAGAGCCGTTGTACCCACGGCAACTATTCTCCTCCCGGCTCTCCTGGCCGAATTGATCATCCCGGCGCTTTCATCATCAAGAATGTATTTTTCCGAGTGCATCTTGTGAAGCGAGAGGTCATCCCCGCGCACAGGGCTGAACGTGCCCCAGGACACATAAAGCGTGGTGAAGACTGTGGTTATCCCCCTGCCCCTGAGGGTGTCGAGTATCTCAGGGGTAAAGTGCAGGCCTGCGGTAGGCGCAGCCACTGCACCGGTCATTGACGCGTAAACGGTCTGGTAACGTTCGCTGTCGGCAGCGTCTGCGTCGCGCCTTATGTAAGGAGGCAGCGGCACTACCCCGATCCTGTCAAGGACTGTCTCGTCAAGGTCAGTATCAGTTTCGATGATAAGGTATTCTCCTTCGCGCCCGGTCACGGCAAAAGAGATGGACGGTTCATTTTCGGGATGGAGGATCTCACCGGTCCTGATCCTTGCAGTCCTGTTGCATATTATTTTCCATGATGATGGTGATATATTCTCGGCAAGAACAACCTCGACCCTGCCGCCCGTTTCACGCCTGCAGAAAATCCTCGCGTTGATCACCTTCGCATTGTTAAACACCAGTATATCATCATCTTTAAGATAACCGGCCACTGAACTGAATGATGTGTGTGTGAATTGCCCGCTGCTGCGGTTAAGGACAAAAAGCCTTGATGAATCCCTCCTCTGCGAAGGGATCTGTGCGATAAGTTCTTCAGGCAGGTGGTAGTTGAAATCCTGCAGCGAATATGGTGATTTTTTTTCCGGCATCAGTTGACATGATTGCCGCTGCCCTTCATCTGTGCAAGATAATTATTGGATATTTTCTTAAAATTAATCCCTTTATAATAAGTGCTGAGTATCCGGCTGTAGTCCTGCCCCGCCTCCGCGCGGCCCTTTGCTCCCCACTGGCACATCCCGACTCCATGGCCCCAGCCCTTTCCTGAAATATACAGGGTGCCGCCCCTTTTTTCAGACCTGAAATAAGTGCTCTTCAGCTTTGAAGGTGACACCATGATCCTGAAGTCGTTACCCGACATTGTAATCGTACCCTGTTCATGGGTGATTTCAACCTCGTACACCCTGTCATCATATTTTTTAAACGAAATGCCCCTGATTCTGCCAACCCTGCTGTATTTGCGTTTGAGCGCAGTTTCAATTTCTGCAACTGTAAGTTTAAGCTGCCATTCGTAATGGGGCGATTCCTTGCTGTATGTACACCTGACCCCTTCAAGATAAGGCAGGTCATCACCTTTCCATACGTACTTGTCGTCTGCGGTTTTACCGCCGCTTGTTGAATGGAAATAGGCAAGTATCGGTGCATGGTTATACACCATTATCACCCCCGCAGTTGCCCGAACCGCTGATGTCGAATTTTCAGTTTCAGATGCTATTCCCTTGTACACCTGGAAGCTGGTGGTTGCATCAACATCGTATATCTTCCTTGAATCATCTTTAAGCAGGTAATAGTATGTATATGTACGTGAAGCCACAGCCTGCGCCTTGAGTGCTTCGATATTCCATGATGAAGGCATCTCGGACGGAACCACGCTGTAAAGATACTCCTCGATATTAACAACATTCACAACGTGTATTTTCCCCAGTACGCTGTGCAGTTCAAAGGTCCCCCTGTATCCTCTGCCGTTCAGGTAGAGCGGTGCCCCTTTTGATTCCACAAGATATATGCCGTTCATTTTTTCCGGGTAAAAAACCAGCCTGCCGTCCTTCATATCGTAGAGCAGCCTGCCCGCTTTACCCTGCCTGACCGTTAATGCCGATCCGGAGTTGATCCTGAACGAACCGCTTTCAACAGAAACGAGCACCCTGACAAAATTATTTTCATAACCCGAGGGGATGTTTTTCTCCCTCAGGTATTTTTCAGAAGGTGTACATGAAAACGAGGTAATGATAAGTACAGAAAAAAGCAGGGCCGTTAAACATGAATATCTCATACAGTGCTCCGGATCAGCCCTTGGGGTGGAAGCTCTTGTGAATCTTCTGAAGCTGTTTCTTAGCCATGTGCGTATATATCTGCGTTGTAGATATGTCCATGTGACCGAGCAGCTCCTGTACCGACCTCAGGTCCGCGCCATTCTCGATAAGGTGCGTGGCAAATGAATGCCTCAGGGTATGCGGGGTAATGTTCTTCTGTATTTCTGTCCGGGTCACGTAATTCTTGAGCAGTCTCCACACAGACTTCCTGTTAAGCTGTGAACCTTTCTTGCTCACAAAGAGGTATTCGCTTTCCCTGCTGCCTATTATCGCGGTACGTGATTCCTTTATATATTTTGCAAGAAGCCTTAAAGCCTCTTTTCCCACAGGGACCATTCTCTGCTTGTCCCCCTTTCCAATTACGTTTACAATCGCATTTTCAAAATCGACATCGGCACTGGTAAGCATGATTGCCTCTGAAATCCTGAGCCCGCTTGAATACAGGAGCTCAAAGATCGTCTTGTCGCGCAGCTCGTAACACTCATCCTCTGATATCGAGCTGAAGAGCCTGTTAAGTTCATTTACTGTGAGAAAGTCCGGAAGGGTCTTTTCAACATGGGGCGTCTCTATTTTTTCAGTGGGATTCTGTATTCCCACGTCAACGGTGTCCGATATAAAATTGTAGAACTGCCTTATTGCAGCAAGAGACCTGGCAAGGGTCCTGGTAGAATTATTTTTATTAATCTTCTCATATTTGAGGAACTGCTGGATATCATCCTGCGTTGCGTCAAGTATATCCTTGTCCTTCTGTGACAGAAATTCACTGAATTTTTTCAAATCATATGTATAGGAGTAAATTGAATTCTGAGAGAGACCTTTTTCCACCTGAAGGAATTTCTTAAACCTTTTTATCGCCACAACTTCTTTCACCGGAATTCTCCTGCTGTTATGTTTTTTTACCCCCTACACGTGATTGTTTACCAGGAAATAAAAATTAATCGATTGATTGATAAAAACCGCACTTAACAGCTGATCCCCGGGCAAGATAAACATTGCATTATCAGGAAATTGCTGTTCAGCAGCCGTTCTGATTACACTAACATTATCGGATGCGGTGAATTATGTCTTAATAAACGTGACTTTTTTTGTAACAAAAAAAGACATAATTTCGGAATTAAAGGAATTTTTTTAGTAATAACGGCTCACGAAATGGTTAGAATACATAATGTCACTGCGAGGCTGCCGGCAGCACTGCTGTGGCAGTCTGTTTGTGGAAATACCCATTTTATTTTAATAAACAGATTCCCGTCTCAACAGATTGCATCACTCCGTCCGCAATGACCGGCACCAATCTGATCGTTAAATGTTATAGTTTTAACCGGAAGGCTTATGTGGCCAGGAAATTTACAGGACTTATTTATACCAGATAAAGTATTTACATCTTGCGCTTGGTGATTTTAATATTCTTTTTTCTTTTCACAGGCGAATCATCGATAATTTCGCCATCCTTGAATAAGACCTTGCGATCGGAATACTCGGCAACATCGGATTCATGTGTAACCATTACTATCGAGATACCGGTTTCCCGGTTCAACCTGGTAAAGAGTTTCATTATCTCCTCTGTATTCCTTGAGTCAAGGTTACCGGTAGGTTCATCGGCAAGAATAATGGCCGGGTCGTTAACAAGGGACCGCGCTATTGCCACACGCTGCTGCTCCCCGCCTGAAAGGTTATTGGGGGGATGATGGTACCTCCCGGAAAGCCCCACCATATCAAGGAGATTTTTAGCCTTTACAGTGAGCTCGCTTTGTGCAAACCCGCCCCTGTAGAACATGGGTAATTCAACATTTTCAAGGGCCGAGGTCCTGGAAAGGAGATTGAATCCCTGGAATACAAATCCGATCTTCCTGTTGCGTATTTCAGCTTTCTGGTCATTGTTAAGGCTGCTTCCGTCTATACCGTCGAGCATATAGAGACCCGATGTCGGGGTATCAAGAAATCCGAGCACGTTCATAAAGGTCGACTTGCCCGAACCGGATGACCCCATTATAGCAACAAATTCACCCCTCCTGATAGAGATATTGATACCCTTAAGCGCATGGACGCTGACCTCTTCACTGAGGTTGTATATCTTTACAAGGTCCTGTATATCAATGATATTATCTTTCATAACAGGGTGTCTATTTTGATTCCTTGATTTTTGTCATAATCTCTTCGGCTTCCTTAACGCCTTCGGTTATTTCTGTGAATATATCGCCGGTAAGCCCGGTTTTTACCGTTATTCTCTTATATGACTGGCTGCCGAGTACCCCGTCCCTCTTCCATAAAAACTTTTCATTGCCCTTTGCTTCTGATCCGTCAGGATTGACCATGAATGCCTGGTTCGATACGGCAATCACACCCTTCCGCTCATCTATTATCACCGTTGCAGTCACTGTCATCCCGGGCTTAAGCATTGTCTCCTCGTTATCACATACAACTATCGCCTGGTATGTAACAAGGCCCCCTGTCTTGACAGGATTTATCCGCACCTGGCTTATTGATCCGTAAAACTTTTTATCAGGGAATGCACTTACACTGAACACGACCTGCTGGCCGTTTTTAATGTTTCCTATATCAGACTCGTCGATATTGATAGTCAGGGTCATCCTCTTAAGAGACGGGGCAAGCAGAATCAGGGGAACCGAAACAGATACCGGCTCATCCTTCTTTTTATAAACCGCGATTACCACACCGCTTATGGGTGAATAAATCCTCGTGTACTCTCTCTCTTTAACTGCCATATCATAGTCTATCTTTACCTGTTTATACCTGCTTACCACAATATTATACTCGATTTCAGCCTGCTCCATTGCCCTTTTGGATATCAGGTTATCCTTGTATAGATTCTTTTTACCCTCGAGCTCACGCTGCGCGGATTCAACCTCAAGCCTGCTCCCCTCTATGAGGCTTGCGGCCTTCATTACCTTCTGTTCAATACCTATTGAATCAAGCTTCATAAGGAGCTGGCCTTTTGACACATACTGGTTAAAATCAGTATAGATCCCCTCAACAATACCTGTTGATTTGCACATAATCGTTACCGGGTCCATTACCTCGAGCTCACCGGTTACAGTAATGGTTCTCAGCACATCAGTCTTGACCGCTTTATCATAAACATATATCTTTTCGCCTTTGCCGCCGCAGCCTTTAACAATAATTATTATTAAAAGGGCAATGACCGCTATGGTTATTCCGATTTGTTTTTTCCCGAATCTCCACATATGGATTCCTCTCCAATCCCGATAATATTTGATAGCCTGGCCAGCGTCATCAGGTAATTATACCTGGCTTCAAGATATCCCATCCTCGCCCTGATAACGCTCAGTTCGGCATCCTGCAGTTCGAGCAGGGAACCGCCGCCGTTATCATAGCTCTTCTGGGCAAGGAGCAGGTGTCGTTCAGCATTCCTGATAATGAGTTCAGATATCTCCAGCTGTTTGCGGATCTCTTCCAGGCTCCTGTAGCTGTCCCTTATCTGGTTCTTTGTTTCTACCAGGATCTCTCTCTCCCTGTAGTTTATTTTATTATAATCGCTCTCCGCTGAATCAACCCGCGCAGAGATCCTGCCGCCGCTGTATACAGGAATGGTCATAAAAAAGAGGCCGTAAAATGCCGGTGCCCAGTTTTTACCGCTAAAATTTTTTTCATAATTATCCGCACCGCGGATCCTGTCCAGCTCATAGCCCGCTCCTGCCTGAAAATCAATCCTGGGGTAATGAGCCGCGGTTTCTGTTGAAATTTTCATCTTTGCCAGTCTTTTTTCAAGCACTGAAATCCTTATCAGCGGGCTGTATATCTGTGACATGTTGTATAATTCATCGAGCGTTACTGTTATACCCGGCATTGCTTCAACATCCTGCGGGATAATATCGAGGTCCTCGGTATCCTCAAGACCCATGGCGTGGAAGAGGTTCATCCTCATCTTTCTTTCATTGTTTTTAGCCATCTCGTACTGGAGCCTGGCATCGGCAAGGTCAACCTCTGCCTTGCTCACATCAAGGATGGGTCTTGATCCGCCCTCAAAAAGCTGTTTTGCAAGGAGCGCCTTTTTCTCGTTCTTCCTGTATATTTCCTCCCTGATTGTCAGGGCATTCCTTGCCATTGAATAGCTGTAATAGGCAATCTTGACATTGTAGATTATGTCAAGCTTTGTCTTCTGGCTCTTTATCTTGAACATGTCAATATTTGTTTTGGCCATATCCTCTTCATAATCCTTTTTTGCATCATATATATTATAATAAAGAGTGATGCCCGCGAACAGGCCGATATAGGTATCCTTGCCGGGAATTTCAACCCCGCTTGATGTCGTTTCAGTATCCTTCTCGTTTTCCACTGTACGGATTTCACCATTGATGATCAGGCTCTTCTGCGACCTGGCCACCCCGTAATCGGAAATGCTTTTTTTCTGGTCCTCAATAGATATGAAATAGTCAGGGTGGTTCTGAAGGGCTATATCAATGCATTCTTTTACTGTGATTGTTCTGGTATCCGCATATGCGGCTACAGCGCAGGATAGAAAAATCAGGGATAGTATAATTTTTTTCATGAATTTAATCTGGTCCTGTAAATACAGTATTACTCTTATCGGCCTTCTTCTTGTAACTGATATAAGGGAACCACTATAAATTACAATTTTGAGGTGCCCATAATATATTTTGCGGACCAATACCGCATCACTTATGAAGGAACCGCTATATTGCATCACGGTTTACCCGGACAATCCGCGTGTTCCCTCCAGATATTACTACTATAAAAGTATAATTTTTATGCTGACCCATATGTCAAGACAATAACTCGATTTTGATATCATGTCAAGTAAACCTGCATTCCATGAATACTGTTTAAGCGGGGTTGTATTATGTCGTCCAAAAAAAGCGGATCACCCCGAAAAAAACTATTGACAGTTCCCCCCATAAAAAATATCAGTTACTTCGTTGCGCTGGCGTAGCTCAATCGGTAGAGCAGCTGATTTGTAATCAGCTTGTTGGGGGTTCAATTCCTCTCGCCAGCTCATTTTGGTGAGGTTCCCGAGCGGCCAAAGGGAACAGACTGTAAATCTGTCGGCGAAGCCTTCGAAGGTTCGAATCCTTCCCTCACCAGATTAGAAAGCCCGTGATAACGGGCTTTTTTTAATTAATCCGCATGCGGGTGCATGAGACTAATCACATAAAAAGCCCCAGGACAAAAACTGCAAGAAATGTTACCAGGCCGGAAACCAGTGTAGCTACAGTGAACAGTCGGTATGTGGCACTCATATTCATACCGCTGAACTTTGCAACTATCCAGAAGAACGGGTCATTAGCGTGTGACACAACCATTGCACCTGCGCCTGCAGCAAGAACCGCGAGCTCAGGGCTTATCCTCATGCTGTACATTGAGGCAAACGTAATAGAAGAAGCCGATATCATTGCAGCAGTTGAATTGCCGTGGAGGAGTTTGAACAACACTGCAGCAATAAATGGTATTATGAGACCTATCCAGGGCGGTAGCGAAACAGGTATCGCATACATAATACCTGTTGTTCTGAATACCGCTGCAAACGCTCCGGAAGCTGCAGCCACGAGAAGTACCTGTGCTGATTGTTTCAGACTATCAGCAGTAATATCTGATACGTTGAAAAGATTCTTTTTTCTCTTTGCGTAAAGTATAATTACACCGGCAGATATGAGTATTGCGATAAATGGTTCACCTGTGAAATAAATGATTCTTTGTATTACTCCACTACAGAAGGGATGTACAGGTAAAGATGCTATTCCCCTGAATAATATAAGCAGAAGGGGAAGTGAAACAAACAGTAATGCAGTACCAGATTTTAATGACGGTATGTCCGGCTCATTTATGTCCAGGGATTCAGTAAGTGTTTCAAGTTTAAATTTCACGGCATATTTTCGGCTGAAGTAATCTGCTGCGATGATTCCGGGTATTGAAACTGCAAGTCCGAGGACAAAGAGCAGCCACATGTTCGCATTCATAATACCCGCTGCAGCGATCGGGCCCGGTGTGGGCAGAACGAGTAGATTAGTGATATACATTCCGCATGAGAGCGAGATAGCCGCAGCAGCAGGAGCTGTTCCCGATTTCTGCGCCACTCGCCTGCCGAGCGGCGAGAGCATTGAATATCCTGCTTCACATGTTACAGGTATAGAAACAATTCCGCCTGTCGCGGCGAGTGCAAAAGTTGAATGTTTACCCTTGCCGATTCGCGTAATAAGGACAGCAACTGAATCTAAAACACCGATTCTGTAAAGCAGCATGGCATATAGATGGCCTGTTATGATTATAAGACCCATGCCTGCTGCGGTTTCAGCAAATCCCCTTTTGATTACATTTACAAGGCCAGGCAGTGTATACCCGGTTACAAGGCCGCAGAGTATCGCCGCGAGAATAAGTATAAGAAAAAATACCATATTTTTATTACGTGAGAACTTCACAAAAAGAGCCGCACATAGAACAATCAGCATAATTGAAACCGTTAAGTTTATCATAAATCCTCCTGTATCATTTTACTCTCGCACCTTCGAATCCGGACAGCGCGAAACATATAGTAACTATTACTCACAATTGGTTAAACTTGATGATCTGGACAAAGTCCTCTTTCATGTAATTTCCGTACTGATCCTTGATTCCACCCGAACCACCCTTGAGCCTTAAGCTGTATGTTTTACCGGGACTCACTCCATAGAGTCCGAACGTAAGCCTTGTGAACCGGGCATCCGGTGGATTAGATGGCCATCCAATGTTTACAACCGAAGGACTTCCCGTATCACCTGCCACAATATCTACTGCGATATCAAGTGAGAGAGGATCAATGCTATTTGAAAAATCTATAGCGATATTATTGTATAGTTTTGATGCATTACCGTTAAAATCTTCTGCAAGTGAAAGTATCACTATATCGTTTATGGGCCATGCAGAGGAATCAATAGTCACAATATCTCCAATCTTACTGACAAACGGCCTCAACGAATACGGACCGTCAGTGACAAACACAAACCTGTATTCCCTTGCCAGATTATTCTGCTGCAGATCAGTTATGAAGGAACCAATGCGGAGCGTGTAAATCTCTTCACTCTCCAGGTTTTCAGTAAAATTTACAACAGCCCTTGTTATGTTTACACCTCCACTTTCAACAGTTGAGGTGGTGACATAAAACTCTGCTGCGGGCGATATTCCTACTGCATCAGCAATCCCGTCTGTTAAAACAATTTCGCTGAAATCAATTACTATGCTTCCATTCTTCTCAGCTCCAGGCGTCTGCACATTTTCATCAAGATACAGCGGTGTTGAATTATCCTGGTAAACAGTAAGTTGAGGAGGTGTAAAGTCATCGCCGATTGTAAAACTGAAAGATACCTCCTCCAGCAGGCTGTTCCCTGCAGAATCCTTCATCGCAGTACTCACGGTTGCATTATAGGTTACGCCGTAGTTTAATCCATAGAGAGGCCTGAATACTACCGCCGTGTAATCGGAATTCCATTCATAATATCCTTCGGTCGCCGGTGAAACGGTTAATCCGTCGTAAACTGTATCAGGGTCCATCGGTTCTGAAAAAATAACAGTGACAAGAGTATCATCTGAATTTCCGATTGAATTGGCGGCAGGGTTAAATGAATCGACTTCCGGGCGTACATCATCGCCTCCTGTATAAAATGATGAAATAAATTCGTCACTTAGATCATTTCCTTCTGTGTCTTCCGCGTCACCTGTTATCCGGATGGTGTATTTCTCAGTACGTTTAAGGGGTTCAGCTGGATGGAAACTCATAACAGTGTCACTGTTTCCCCATGAAAAAAAACCCTCAACAGCTCCCGACGATGAGCTTAGAGTGAATTCATTCGATGTTTTCATTGTATCCATTGTTTTGCTGAATGCCACTACAGCTGAAATATCCCGGCTGACTGATAACTCGTTCTTTCCCGGTGCTGCTGACACAACATGCGGCATGGTAAAATCATCGTAGCAGCCAGCAAGTAAAACAACTGAGAATATGATATATGCTTTCGTTTTCATTATGGCTCCTCTTTGAACTCGATTACAAAGTCTTCTTTCATATAATTATCATTTGTATCCTTAATACCTGTTTTGCCCCCTGTAACAGTAAGTCTGTAGAGTGCAGGGATATCCGTTGCACTGTTAGTCATACCGCTGATCTGTATCACAACTGTGCTATCGTCCTGCCATGATATATCTGAAATAATTGCGGAGCCATGCAGGCTTGATGTCCCATCAACGGCGGATTGCCGTGTCTCTACAAGCACCTTGTCAAATATCGAGTATTTCTGCATTACAGCCGCGAGTGAATCTTCGATTGACGACAGAAACCGGATCCTGATGTAATAGGATGAGTTTTCAGCATCACCCATCTCTATTTCAACTGGCCATGTGAGACCGAAAAGCGCATAAGCAGAATTGTCATACGATCCGGAAACGTCGCGTACTTTAACAAGGCGGGAATCATCGGCATCGGTTTTAAATTCAACCACATATCGTGATGCAAGCCGCAGACCGTTTATATCCCTGCACGATGTCTCAACAGCAAACTGATATAAAGTTTCGGGCTCAAAGGATTCTGACGGATTGAACTCAACCTCAAGGTCACTGTGCCACTCATAGTATCCTGTTAGTGAAGGTGTGATAGTTACCGCTTTTTCTACGCTATACCTGTCCATCGGTTCAGTAAAGGTAATTACTATCGGACCATGTTTAGACACTTTGTATTTGACTGTACCCGCCTGTATTCTGTCGTCATTTCCAGGAATGCCATCGTTATATTCAATTGTATCAATTTCCGGAGGAGCGGTATCGTTTCCAGTTACAAAATTCACAATATAATCAGTTCCTATCCTGTTTCCTGCAGTATCCTCTGCATCTGCAGTCACCTTCATCCTGTAAAGTTTCCCGTACTCCATAGGTTCAGTGAGCCTGTACTCAAGCCTTGAATCAGCAAGACCCGGTGCCGCCTCACTCCACACGAAGTAACCTGAAACACCAGGCGAAATGGAGAACGCACTTTGAGTCTTCTCCCTGTTCATGCTTTTGGAATAATCTATTGCAATATCCTGATCTATTGCGACATCAAGCGTAGCCCCGCTGCTGTATTGCGGCGAAGATGACACCACTGCCGGGTTCACAAAGTCATCTCCAATATAAAAATCAGAGAGAAAATCGGAACCCATTGTGTTGCCGTCAGTGTCCCGGATCTCTCGCGGTACAGTAATCGTGTACCTGCCGTTTTCCCCAGGTTCCCGTGAAGGAATAAAAACGAATCGCTTTCCTGAAGACCATATAAATCTTCCCGGAATCTTTTCATCGCTGTTTTCAAGTATAAATAGTTCCTCTGCATCGCTCCGGTTGACATCTCTGCTGAACTTAATTTCGATGCTGGTACCCGCATAAACACCAGTCGCCCCATTGACCGGCGTACACCACTCTACCTCAAGTGTATCAGTATTGAACTCACATGCAGAAAACATCAGGGCCATAGCTGTCGCATGCAGTAATGACCAAATTTTCCGTGCTGAAGCTGGTGATATCTTTTTGTACATAATCATATTAAACCGTCCCTGATCTGTATTGATAATACCTGCCGCATATAACAGGCAGAATAACAAGTGTCAGCATTGTTGAAAATGCAAGTCCCGAAGTGACTGTAACAGCGAATGGCCGCCAGAGCGAACTCCCTTCACCCGTGCTTATGACCATAGGCAGCATCCCGAGTATTGACGTGATTGCCGTAATCATCACGGGCCTGAATCTTAACTTTGCCACATTCATTATCGCATCTGTATATCCGCCGGCAATAGCATTGCCCTCTTCTATCACTCTGCGCACAGACTCAACAAGGAGTATGCCGTTATTCATGACAATCCCTGTCAGCATAATGATCCCCATAAATACGGCAGGAGAGATGGGAATTCCGGTTACAAGGAGAACAGGAGCCACACCTGTTACAGCAAACGGAAGTGT
>Ga0116171_10000376_pt1 | contig 47768 bp, 45 predicted proteins | sample AD_JPNHW2_MetaG_FD_89798 | JGI IMG/M metagenome (GOLD analysis project Ga0116171, IMG submission 89798) | Active sludge microbial communities of municipal wastewater-treating anaerobic digesters from Japan - AD_JPNHW2_MetaG | ecosystem: Engineered > Bioreactor > Anaerobic > Digestate | place... | reverse complement strand
GACGGTTTGGCTGCCGGAAAAGGTGTGGTGGTTGCCAAAACCGTTGACGAGGCACAGCAGGCAGTTATTTCCATGATGCAGAAAAAGATTTTCGGCGAAGCAGGGAATACGGTTATTGTTGAGGAATGCCTTGTTGGCGAAGAAGCGTCGGTTTTGGTTATTACCGATTCAAAAACCGTAATACCGCTTGCTTCAGCACAGGATCATAAACGGATTTTCGATAACGACCAGGGGCCTAATACCGGGGGCATGGGAGCATATTCTCCTGCGCCGCTTGTTATCGGAGAATGTGCCAAAGAAATTTTAGAGAAGATTATTTTCCGGACGGTTGACGGGCTTGCCAAAGAAGGCATTGTATATCAGGGAGTTTTGTATGCCGGGGTGATGGTTACCAAAGACGGGCCGAAAACCCTTGAATTCAATGTGCGTTTTGGAGACCCCGAAACCCAGGCGATTTTACCGCGTATTGAATCGGATATTGTTGAAGTTATGCTTGCGGCGGTTAACGGGACATTGAACAAATTTGAGCGGGCCGGCGGACTGCGCTGGGATTCAGGCGCTTGTGTGTCGATTGTTTGTGCTGCAAAAGGGTATCCGGGTGATTACGAAAAGGGCAAGGAGATTACCGGGCTTTCTGAAGCTGCTCAGCTTGAGAATACAATAGTTTTTCATGCCGGAACAAAACTGCAAGGGAAAACGATAGTTACCAGCGGTGGGCGGGTACTGGGAGTTACCGGAATCGGTGCTTCAATACAAGAAGCAATTGATACGGCCTATCGCGGGGTACGCAAAATACATTTTGAGGGGATGCAGTTTCGCAACGATATCGGAGCACGGGCGTTAAAACGAAGCTAAGCTGGAGTTTGGTTTTCGGTGTTCGGTTAGCGGTGAGCGCTAACCGTAAACCGCAAACCGATAACCGTGAATTAATGCGGAGGAATCATATGGCAGATACAAAAGTTGCGATATTGATGGGAAGCCAGTCTGATTTTGAGACGGTTAAAGAGGCTGTTGATATTTTGAAACAATTCAATGTCGCCTGTGAAGCCAAGGTTTTATCCGCGCATCGGACACCGAAAGAAGTCGAAGAATATGTGGTGACTGCTCAGACGTCAGGTGTTAAAGTTTTTATCGCGGCAGCAGGCGGTTCCGCGGCGCTTGCAGGTGTCGTGGCAAGCCATACGACACTTCCGGTTATCGGCATACCGATGGAAACCGCAAGCCTCAAGGGGATGGATTCGCTGTTATCAACCGTGCAGATGCCCGCGGGAATTCCGGTAGCTGCAATGGCGATCGGCAAAGCCGGCGCAAAAAATGCGGGTCTTTTTGCCGTTGCAATCCTTGCGGTCTCAGACGATGATCTTGCCGCAAAACTTCTTGCTTATCGCAGCCTGATGCGCGAGAAGATCCTGAAGACAAAACTGGAGATATAGAAAATTTGGGACGTAGTCCCAGTATTTGAAGTCCGGGGGTTTCTGCTGAAAACAAAAATAGTGAATATCGGGCTCGGGTTGTTTGATCCGAATGACAGGAATTTGATTCTTGCTGCAAAGACAATTGCGCGAGGCGGGCTTGTTGTCATTCCGACTGAAACGGTCTACGGCATAGCGTGCAATATGCAGAATAAGAAAGCGGTTGAAAGACTGTATGCCATAAAGTCGCGGCCGAAGGATAAACCGTTTACCATTCATATTGACCGTAAAGACCGTGTTGAGGAGTTTGTTCCGCAGATTCCTGTAAGCGCCTATAAATTGATGTCGAAGTTTTGGCCGGGGCCGTTAACGATTATTTTTAACGGCCGGCAGGGCACTGTCGGTATTCGCATGCCCGATGATGAAGTGGCAGCTTCAATTATTGCCAGAGTTGTCAGGCCGGTTGTTTGTCCGTCTGCAAATATCTCCGGAAAACCGGCACCTGTTACGTTTGCCGATGCATTGCGTGATTTGGACGGATTAGTTGATTTGGCGGTTGATGCCGGACCTGCGCGATTGGGCGTTGAGTCAACCATTGTTGATGTGACGCATGAAACCCCGCATGTTGTCAGGACGGGTGCGATACCCGTTGAAGGAATCAATCAGGCGCTTGCTAAAAAAACAGTCCTTTTCATTTGTACAGGGAACTCGTGCCGTTCAGTTATGGCTGAAGCGCTTTTGAAAAAAATCATGCAGGAAAAAGGGCGTACTGATGTCGAGGTTATTTCTGCCGGTATTATGATGTTGTTAGGGATTGGAGCAACAAGTGCCACCAAAGAGGTATTAAGTACTGAGGGTATAGATGTTTCAAAACATCTATCACGAAAAGTTACCACGGATATGGTTAGACGCTCCGATTTAATCCTGGTTATGGAAAAATTGCATGAGGAAAAAGTCTTGCAGCTTGTTCCCGATGCTAAAAATAGGGTGTTTTTGCTGAAAGAATTTGCTAAAATAGACGGGACTACCTTGGGTATTGATGATCCTATTGGCAAATCGCTTGAATTTTATCAAAAGACAATGCAGGTTATTAAAGAGGCCGTAACACGGGTCAGCGAGGTTATATGAATAAACTTCTTATCGCATCAGATCATGCGGGTTTTGAGTTAAAGGAAAAATTAAAAAAGTATCTTCAGAAGAAGGCAACGCTTACGGTCGTTGATCTGGGGACGTATTCGTTGGACCGCTGTGATTATCCGGAATATGCAGCGGCTTTAGCGCGTCAGATCTCGCTCAAAAAAGCAAAACGCGGGATTCTTATCTGCAAGACCGGTATCGGCAATTCCATCGTCGCCAATAGGTTCCCCGGGGTACGCGCCTCGTTGTGTTGTAATGAACGAGCGGCGCAATTAACGCGCGAGCATAATGACAGTAATGTTCTTGTTCTAGGGTCCGGATTTGTCAGCCCGAAGAAAGCAGAGAAGATTACCGATATATGGTTAAAAACAGAGTTCATGGGAGAGCGCCACGCCAAGCGCCTTGCCATAATCAAAAAAATTGAAAAGGAAATAGGGTGTACGATACGATGAAACATATTAAAATGGTTGATCCCGAAGTATATCAGGCTATCAAGAATGAAATTGTCCGTCAGGAAGAAAATATTGAATTGATTGCTTCCGAGAATTTTACCACATTGGCGGTTTTTCAGGCGCAAGGTTCCGTACTGACCAATAAATACGCCGAGGGATATCCCGGCGCCCGCTATTACGGCGGTTGCGTCAATGTTGATACGGTTGAGCGATTGGCTATTGAGCGGGCAAAGACGCTTTTTGGCGCTGAACATGCCAATGTGCAGGCGCATTCAGGAACGCAGGCGAACATGGCGGTTTATTACGCGCTTTGTGAACCCAAGGACACGGTGTTGGCGCTTGATCTTGCCTGTGGCGGGCATCTTTCACACGGGTTATCACATAATTTTTCAGGGATGTTTTACAATATTGTTACGTACGGGTTGGATCGTAAGACGGAGCAGCTCGATTATGACGTTATCGCTTCCCTTGCCAAGCACCATAAACCAAAGATGATCATTGCCGGCGCATCAGCGTATCCCCGCCGGATCGATTTTGTGAAGTTCCGCGAGATTGCTGATTCAGTGGGCGCGTATTTGTTCGTCGATATGGCGCATATCGCGGGATTGGTCGCTGCCGGTGAGCATCCGAGCCCTGTGCCGCATGCGCATTTTGTTTCTTCGACTACGCATAAGACGCTTCGCGGCCCGCGCGGCGGTTTTGTTCTGTGTAAAAAAGAGTTCGCAAAAAAACTTGATTCGCGCATTTTTCCCGGTATCCAGGGAGGTCCTTTGATGCACGTTATCGCTGCCAAGGCGGTTGCGTTTAAAGAGGCGATGGAGCCCGGTTTCAAAACCTATCAGCAGCAGATCGTCAAAAACGCCAAAATGCTGGCGCAGGAGTTGGTGAATTTGGGATTTCGCATTGTTTCAGGTGGCACCGATACACACCTGATGCTTGTGGACCTTACCAAAAAGAATATTACCGGCGCTGAAGCATCAAAATTACTGGAGGAAGTCAATATCACGGCGAATAAGAATCTTATCCCATTTGATTCGCTGCCTCCGCAGAAGGCCAGCGGTATTCGGCTTGGTACTCCGGCAGTCACGAGCCGCGGCATGAAAGAACCGCAGATGAAATTAATTGCCCGGTACATTAATGACGCGATTGAAGCAAAAGATAATCCGGCTCAATTACGGGAAATAAAGGATGCGGTGTTGGAATTGAACAGGACATTCCCGCTGTATCCTGAATTACGCAATGCATAAAAAGAAAACGAACCTCACCGTAATCCGCCCGAGCTGGGATGCATATTTCATGGAAATGGCGGCTCTTGTCGCTAAGCGCGCCACGTGTTTGCGCAGGCAGGTCGGGGCTGTTCTGGTTCGCGACAAGAAGATCCTTGCTACCGGTTATAATGGCGCGCCATCGGGCCTGGCGCATTGTCTTGATATCGGATGCGTGCGGGAGAAATTGCGTGTTCCGTCAGGCCAGCGGCATGAACTTTGCCGGGGGTTGCATGCGGAACAAAATGTTATTTTGCAGGCAGCGTTGCATGGCACCAGCACCAAAGAAAGCGTTATGTATATTACGCATCAGCCATGTGTGATCTGCGCCAAGATGCTTATTAATGCCGGAATTAAAGAGATTGTCATTGCCGGCGATTATCCCGATGAGTTGGCGCAGGAATTTCTGAAAGCCGCCAAACTGAAAGTGCGGAAAGTGGAGGTTGCCCGATGAGATGCCCATTTTGCGGACACAAAGAGGATAAAGTAGTAGATTCGCGCGCAACCCAGGAAGAGTCGGCTATCAGGCGCCGCCGGGAATGTTTGCGCTGCGCCAAACGTTTTACGACGTACGAATATGTCGAAGATATATCGCTTATGGTCATTAAGAAAGACGGCAGGCGTGAGTCGTTTGACCGCAAGAAAATCCTTTCCGGTGTTGTGAAAGCCTGTGAAAAACGGCCTATCAGTATCGAAAAGATGGAAGAGATCGTTACGCAGGTGGAACGCGCTATTCAAAAAAAGCCGGACCGTGAAATTGAAAGTACGAGGATCGGCGAATTGGTTATGGAGAAACTCAAAGATCTCGATGATGTCGCGTATGTGCGTTTTGCCTCGGTGTACCGCCAATTCAAAGATGTCGGACAGTTTATGCTGGAATTAAAGGATATTTTAAATAAAGAAAAGTCAAAAAGCAGAAAGTATAAATCCTAATGGTTGAAGTTGAATTAAGTAAGATTGTTATTGATGAGAAACGCCATGACCAGCTTATCGTGTTAAAAGAGAAAGCGGGGCCGAGGCTTTTGCCGATCGTTATCGGTTTGCATGAAGCTTCAGCGATTAAATTAAAGATCAGCGGGTTTACTCCTCCGCGTCCCCTCACGCACGATCTTTTGTATACGGTTATTGAGAGTCTTGAATCGACAATCGATCATATTGTCATTGATAAACTTGAAGAAAGCACATTCCACGCCAAAATTATCCTCAAGAATAATGCTCATCAGCTCAAATCCATAGACGCGCGTCCTTCTGACAGTATTGCGCTTGCCGTACGTGCGCACGCGCCGATTTTTGTAGAAGACGAAATTATCGAACGCGCACAGGCGTTTAAAAAACAGCCGTAATTGGTACAATGGTGTTTTCTATCCGTCCCGAAGTACAAACACTCTTACAACAGGTACAGGTTTTTTCTCTGGCCAAAAAAGCACGCCTCTTTGTTGTCGGCGGATTCCTCCGCGATCTATTTTTAAAACGCAGAAAAGGTAATCCCGATATTGATTTTTGTTTATCGCGCGGCGCGCTTGTCTTTGGCAGGCAGCTGGCAGTTCATTTAGGCGCGGGCTTTGTGGTGCTTGACGCCAAGAATAAATCATGCCGCGTGGTTAAGAAAACAGGCTCCGGGATTATCACGCTTGATTTTACGGATTTCCGGGGGGTTGATTTGGAAACAGACTTGTCTCACCGGGATTTTACCATGAATACGCTGGCAGTTGCGCTTGAAGAAGTGCTGAGGGAATCATTTTCCTCGAAGGATTGCCTTGATTGTTTAGGCGCGCAGTCTGATATGCGGAGTAAAACAGTGCGCATGGCGTTTGCCCGATCCTTTGATGAAGATCCTGTGCGTATTGTCCGCGCTTTCAGCATGGCCGCGATTTTTGGTTTTACGATTGAGGGGAAAACCCTCCAGGCAATTAAAAAAAAGAAAAAGTTGCTTGTCGGGGTTTCATTTGAACGCATTCGAGACGAACTTTTTAAGATCCTCGGTTCATCGGCATCCTATCAGTATATAAAGCAGCTTGATGATACGGGTGTTCTTTCCGTTATCCTTCCGGAACTTGATTGCATGCGTGCGGTAGCGCAAGGGCCGTATCACCACCTTGATGTTTGGAAACATTCTTTAGAATCGTTAAAACAATTTGATCGTGTCTGCGCGCGAGCAAGCAAAGATGTCCAGGTACAAGAGTACCTGAAACAGCCGATAAGCGGAGAGCGTACGCGGAAAGCGTTGATTGGGCTTGCCATGCTTTTGCATGATATCGGTAAACCCGGGACAAAGAGACGCACGAAAGGTAAAACCGTTTTCCGCGGGCATGAACGCCTGGGTCGTGATATGTCCAGAGATATCGCTCGTAAGTTGAAGCTCTCAAATGATGAAGTGTATGCTTTAAGCGGGATGGTTTTCTGGCATTTGCGTCCGGGATATCTTGGTGATTTTAAGAAAGTAACCCCCCGCGCTGCTTTTCGCTATTTTCGTGATACTGCCGATGAGGCGGCAAGCACGTTGCTTTTGTCGCTTGCTGACCAGCGTGCGACCCGCGGTCCGCTGTCAACGGTTGCGTCGAGCAAACAGCATGAGCGTATCTGTTCCGGGCTTTTGAAAGAGTTTTTCCGGCGTAAAAATACGACAGAATTGCCGCGGTTATTAGACGGCAATGAGGTTATGCGGATATTTAAATTACGGCCATCGGAGCTGGTGGGAAAAGTCTTACGCCAGGTTCATGAGCTGCAGGCGATCGGTACGATCAAGACAAAAGAAGAGGCGATCAGCGCTGCGGCAAAGGTGGTAAAAAAAGGAAACTGAAATTGAGTTCAAAAGTTCATTGTTATTAGTTCATAGGTTGCATTCCGTCAGAGATGGATACGTATTTAAAAACAAGGCTTCGGAACTAGTAAGCCGTTGCTAACGGGATACATGCCATGAAGCATGAACTTTGAACTAACCGTGACATTGTAAATTGATTTATTGGTATGCATATAGCAAGAACTCGTATTGTTACTATAATCGCAAAAATAAAGCAGCAGGTTAAGTGTTTTACGATTCCTTCGGTAACCGTTGTTTCCGATCGTAACGATCCGTATCTTGTTTTGATTTCCTGCCTCCTAAGTCTGCGCACGAAAGATACAACAACCGTTGACGCATGCAACCGTCTTTTCCCTCAAGCCAGTACTCCGCAAGCAATGCTGAAACTCTCTGCTCCGCGTATCGCACGGCTTATTTATCCGGTTGGTTTTTATAACACAAAAGCAAAAACAATCCGTGACGTAAGCGCGCGTATTATAAATGATTTTCAGGGAAAAGTTCCCCGTACGCTTGAAGGTTTGTTGAGTTTGAAGGGCGTCGGATTAAAAACCGCGAATCTGGTCCTGGGACTCGGGTTTCAAATTCCTGCTATCTGCGTTGATACGCACGTGCATCGCATCCCTAACAGGCTTGGCTGGATAAAAACAAAAACACCCGAAGAAAGCGAAAAAGCCTTGAAGAAAATCGTGCCGAAGAGGCTGTGGATCGATTTGAACACGATCCTGGTTACCTTTGGACAGAATCTTTGTTTGCCTGTTTCTCCTTGGTGCAGCACGTGTGTCGTCTCCAAACTATGTCCGCGGATTGGAGTGAACAGATGCAGATAAAAACATCTTGTTTGCGAGGCGTTAATCTTGGCGGCTGGCTGATGATGGAAGGGTATATTCTTGGCGGGCGTAATATTGCGGAGCAGCAATTTAAAGCTGCTTTCAAGAAGCGCTGCGGTAAAGAAGCGTGTGCGATATTTGAACGCTTGTTTCGTGAAAGATTTATTGGCGAGCAGGATTTTAAGAATTGTGCCGCCATGGGCGCCAACTGCGTACGGCTTCCGTTTAATTGCCGGCTCATTGAACATAACCAGCCGGGGTATCGGTATCTTGATAATGCGTTCAGGTGGGGAGAAAAATATAATATCGGGATCATCCTTGATATGCATGCTGCGCCTGCTGCTCAGAATTGCGATTGGCATAGTGATTCCCTGGGAAGGGCGCGCTTATGGGAACAAGAGATTTTTCGCGCCCGCATGATCGCGTTGTGGGAAAAGGTTGTCGCCCGATACAAGGATGAAAAAGCTTTAATCGGGTATGATCTTTTGAATGAGCCGGTATTGGGGGATACATCGGCCGCTCTTTTGAAAAAATTATATCAGGCCCTTATTCGACGATTAAAAGCGATCGATGCGCAGCATACGTATTTTCTGGAAGGAAGCCTTTGGTCGCAGCGCGTTGAATTTTTGGCGGATATCCTCGAAGACAACATTGCTGTCAGTATTCATGCGTATCAGCCTTTGCAGTATACATTTAACTTTGTACCGTTCCAGTCGTATCCCGGGAAAATCCAGCATGAACAATGGGATCGTAGCGCAATTACACGATATCTTGCGGGGTATGCCGAGTTCAGCAGAAAGCATTCGGTGGAAATATATGTCGGTGAATTCGGGATTAACTGGCGCGGTGGGTATTGGGGGGAATGTGCGTATCTGTACGATATGCTGAAGGCGTTTCATGCCTATAATTTCGGGTATACCTATTGGACGTATAAGGCGGTAGCGCAGCAGTGTTTCCCCGATGGCGTATATCAATATCTCAAGAATCCTGCGTTTGTACGCCGGGAAGGGCCTGTTTTTGGCTGGGAGAATTATGCTGATTGCTGGAAGCGCGCGCGGAAAGAGCTTATTGCAAGCTGGGATACGTCCGCGTATACTGCCAATAAAGAATTGATTAAAGTCCTCTCGGAGTTTTTTGGTAGTGGACGGAAGCTGAGTTCATAGTTCATTGTTCTCCAATCAAGCTAAGAGCCAGGGGCTATGAATAATGAACTAATAGCGTTGCCCATAGAAGTATATCTTACTGAGAAAGGAATACATGCTTAATCGTGAAGAGATAGCGCAGTTAATTAAAGAGAAGAAATTGGTTGAAGGTTATATGGATCTTACTACGCAGTTAACGCCCAATGGTTTTGACCTGACGGTTCAGACGGTGTATGATTTTGACGAGGAGGGTGCGGTTGACTTTTCCAATAAAGAACGGCATGTCCCTTACGGTAAAGAAGTTCTTCCGGTTAAGGCCAATCCTGAAGATAAACACGGCTGGTGGCATTTGGCCCGGGGTGTCTATAAGGTTAAGACGAACGAGGTTGTCCATATACCTCTTGATATGACCGCTTCGGCTTTGACCCGCACAACGCTTTTACGTATGGGTGCTTTTACGCAACACGGCCTTTGGGATGCCGGATTTACCGGCAAGAGCGAATTTATCTTGATTGTCGAAAATCCGTTTGGTATGCGTATGAAACAGAATGCGCGCATTGTGCAGCTTGTGTTTTCCAGGATGAAAGAGACGGCTCAAGGATATGACGGGGTCTATAAGAATTTACAATAGAGTATTTTGTGCGGCGATATTTTGTTGGGGTATTGCCGGCGCTGCCTGGGCCGATACCATTTATTTAAAAAACGGCAGGAGCCTGGAAGGTATTGTTAAAAAACAGACTGCTCAAAATCTGGAGCTTGAGGTTGGTTTTGGCGTGGTAACATTTGGGTTACCAGAGATCGTGCGTGTTGAAAAATCAAACCATCAGCAAACCGAGAAGATACTGCAAAGGTGGCAGGAACAAAAAAGGCAGGTTGAAGAGGTCCAGCGTATCAACAAAAGCGAACCCGTTGTTCCTGTGATCAAGAATTTGAATACGATCGAATGCCCCTTGGAAGGCCCGCATATTCTTATGCAAGCGCTCATTAATTGGTCTGTCAGTGTCCCTCTTATGCTGGATACCGGCGCATCCTTCGTCATTCTTTCAAAAACAACCGGTGATAAACTTAATATCGATACCCGTCAGCCCAAAATGCTTGTGCAATTGCAGATTGGCGACGGTACGAAGATCAACGCCGCGTACGTTGTCTTAAAAAACATTAATATCCAAGGTGTTGAGGTTAGCGACGTTGATGCCGCGGTACTTCTGGAGGATCGGGGTACTTTTGCTTATGCCGATGGTGTTTTAGGGATGTCATTCTTGAGCCGGTTCAACATGAAAGTCGATCGCAAGGAAAAGAAATTTATTTTGGAGAAAATATGAAACCGATACTGGAAATAAAAGGGGTTGTTATTGAAGTGGTGCGGGATGACTTGACTGTTTTAAACGTTGATGCCGTTGTCAATGCCGCTAACAATAAGCTTGTTATGGGGGGAGGGCTTGCCGCGGCACTTAAACGTAAGGGCGGTGCATCTATCGAGGAAGAAGCAATGAAGAAAGGCCCGATTGCAGTCGGGCAGGCAGTGGCAACGAAGGCGGGGAATTTGTCTTGCCGGTATGTGATTCATGCGGCAACCATGGGCATGGATTTTAAAACCGATGAAAATAAGATCCGTTTATCGTGCCGCAATGCTTTAACCGTTGCTGCGGGGCTTCAATGTCAGTCTGTTGGACTTCCCGCCTTAGGCTGCGGCACAGGCGGTTTCCCGTATTTGGCATCAGCCAAAGTCATGGCGCAGGAAGTTTTGCGTTTTATCCGGGAGACGAAAAATAACCCGGTGAAGAAAATTGTTTTTTGTCTTTTTGATCCGGAGGCCTGCGAAATCTTTCAAAAAGGGGTATGTGGGTATTTACGGCATGTGACCGAAGAATTATATGGCGGGCCTTTTGTGACAGTGGACGCGATTATTGAAATGGGGGCGGATTCCATCATTATTATCGAACGCAGCAACCCGCCGTTTGGTTTTGCTTTGCCGGGTGGTTTTGTTGATTATGGCGAGAGTCTGGAGGATGCGGTTTGCCGGGAAACCCGCGAAGAAACCGGGATGGAGCTTGTTGCAATAAAGCAGTTCCATACCTATTCTGATCCCCGGCGTGATCCGCGATTCCATACGATCGGCACGGTGTATATCGGGCATGGCAAGGGGACGCCGAAAGCTGGTGATGATGCGGCTGGTTTACGCGTGATCAAACTTTCCGAGGTGGAGAAGCTTCCCTTTGCGTTTGATCATAAGACAATAATTCAGGATTATATCCGATCCAGGAAGTAGCTGATGGCGCTGTAGCCCAAGGTTCGTAGTCCAACGTTCAAGGATAGTTTGTCGCTGATAGCTGGTAGCTCATAGGAAAGTATACGGCTATGAATTTGCCTCTGGCGGAACTCAATCGTTTGACTTTGTGAGGTATGGCCTTGAAACCTGGAGTTATTTGTTTACCTATGAGCAATGAGCCACGAGCTATACGCTGAATACGCAGCAGCGGAATGAGGAAGGGCAGTTCCTCCAGAACTTCTTTTGGCACAACTAGTTATAGGGAAAAGGTCCTTGGGAATTCGCAAGCCCGATTTACCCTGTTGTCTCGTATTTGCGCATGACATTGTGACGTTGCCTGCCCGCAAGTATTATGGCGGATGGCTTTGAAAACCGCGTTTTTTTTGTTTTGAAGAGGCGGATTATTGTGAGGAATAATTAATTATGTTGAAGCGTTGTGCATTGCTTGGGATTGTTGCCTGTATTGGTTTTATGTGCGTAGGATTTACAAAATATGCCACCACGCGCGTTTGTATTAAGAAAATGTGCGTTCGCGTTGAAATCGCCGATACTCGATTAAAGCGCGCTGAAGGGCTTATGTTGAAAAAGTCGCTTTCGGCAGGTAAAGGCATGCTCTTTATTTTTCCCAAAGAATGGCGGTATAGCTTTTGGATGAAGAATATGAAATTTCCGCTTGATATTATCTGGGTAAACCGTCAAAAACAAGTTGTTTGGCTGTTTCCCAATGCCCGGCCATGTACGTTTGATTGCGTAAGCGTGTATCCGGACAAACCCGCGTTGTATGTTTTAGAAGTTCCTGCCGGCTCGATCAAGCGATATGCGATTCAAGAAGGGGACCGCGTTGCGTTTTAGAGGGTTATACTTCCCGCAGTTGTTTTTCCGCGTCGACAATATCACGGTTGATCATGGTAATTGTGTTGTGGATTTTTTCTTTCAGGACGAGTGATGAGATGGGAGCTTTGTTTATTTCCCGCAGCACTTGTACTGCCATGCGGAAGTACCTGATGATTTCTCCTTCATCGGTATCGGTTGTCTGTAAGACACGGTCGAATTTAGATCCCCGAAGCCAGGTTTCCATGGCAGTGCTTAGGTTGAAATAGGGGATTTTGCTCATCGGGTAAATCCTGTATCTGCGTTCTTTTTCTTTGACGGTATCATAGACCTCTTCGCAGGCGATGCGGATTCTGCGGCTTGGTTTTGAGATGGCAACCATTTCCTGATTTTTACGCGGTTCAAAAACAACCGCAACTGCAAGAATCCCCAGTTCAAATTCGTCGAGTTGCTCAAGGATAAGCCGGTCATATAATTCAGAGAGTACCAGCTCATACCCGTATACTGTTTTGGCAAAACTTCCTTTTGGGGTCAGTTCCTGGCCGTTGATAAACTGCAGTTCGCGCAGAAGTTTTATTTTTGATTCGATAAGCCGCACAGCTTCGCGTTGATCATTTCTTTTTGACTGGTAATAATGAAGCGAAAGAGGATAAATTTTATAAATATCCTCCTTGTATTTTTCATACAGGTTGAGAATGGTTGCGTATGAGGTGTTGAACTGGCTGCGTACCCATTCAGGCTGGTTATAGATAACTTCCTGGACTTCCTGTATTTTGATGCGATAGGGATTGATGCGGCAATAGACAAAACCTTCGTCGTCAATTCCCCGTCTGCCGGCGCGTCCGGCCATTTGATAGAAATCGCGCGTTTTCAGGCAGCGGACATAGCGGCCATAAAATTTACGCAGTTCGTCGAATATGACCGTGCGGCTGGGCATGTTGATGCCGAGGGCGAATGTCTCGGTGGTAAAAATTACTTTTAAAAGTCGACTGGTAAAAAGCCGCTCAATAACTTCTTTCAGCGTTGGCAGCATTCCGGCGTGATGAAAGGCAATGCCGCGGCGCACTAAAGGCTGCATTTCCCGTGCCGAGCGTTCATTGGTCAAGTCAAAGCGTTCAAGGAGCGATTCGTACAGTGCGGAGATTTGTTTTTTTTCCTCCGTGCTTAAGAAATCGTAGTTCATTGTTTCAAACGCCAGCTCTTCCGCACGGCGTCTGCCGAACACAAAGTAGATGCAGGGGAGCCCTTCCCGATGGCCGACGTAATGAATGAGCCCGCTTAATTTATTAGCTTTGGTGCCGCGGATTTTACGGAGTTTATTGATATTGTCGACTACTTCATTGTTGCATTGGAAGAAAAAATGAAGAGGAACAGGGCGTTTTTCTTCGATAACGGTTTTTATCGGTTTTTGATGGATTGACTCGATCCAGGCGGCAAGTTGTTTGATATTGGGTATTGTTGCAGAGAGGGCCAACAGATTCATGTGTTTGGGAAGGAAGATAAGCGATTCTTCCCAAACCGTCCCGCGTTCAGGGTTATCAATGTAATGGACTTCGTCGAAGATTATCCAATTGTATTTGTTGAGGCTGGCGGGTTCATCAAGGATCTTATTGCGGAAAATTTCGGTTGTCATAATCAGGACGCGCGCATCCGGATTAAGCGATACGTCGCCGGTGAGTATGCCTATTTCGTCTTTAAACTGAAGTTGAAAATCGCGGAATTTTTGGTTCGAGAGCGCTTTGATCGGCGCGGTATAGATAACTCCCAGGTTTTTTTCAATTGATGTTTGGATGATATGTTCGGCGATAACTGTTTTGCCGGCACCGGTGGGGGCTGAAACAATAACCGAGAAATTCTGATTGATATAGTCAATAGCTTCTTTCTGGAATCTGTCATAAATCATAGTCCTATTATAGCTTAAATTTGTTGTGCTCGCTAACAAAAAAGAGTAGAATTATTATTATGGGATATGAATCTGCGCTTACCAAAGCCTGGGATGAGGTGGCTGCGCTTACCCTGCCGAAGACACGTGCAGTGAAATTTCTTGCTGACGAGTATTCCGTGGATATTGAGAAAAGGCAGGTTCTTTCTTTGTCTTGTAATGTGTCGGCCAAAGACTTCCTCGCCATTATTCTTTTGCACTATGTGGCGCGCTCGTTCCACGGCTTGCCTCAGGTAACAGGAAGATGGGTTGATTTCAGGGAATTCGCAGGTGTTGAAGGGTATGAATCGGCGTTTCGTGCACGCGTGGTTAATACCGTTATCCGTAAGTTCGGAAAAAATCCGGGTGCGCTTCTCGAGATTCTCACGCGTTTCCCGGGAGAGAAAGCAAACCTTGGAGATGTGGGCGTTATTCTTGAACCTCTTGCCGGAGTTAAGCTTTTGATTCTGCTTTGGAAGGCTGATAATGAATTTGGACCGGAAGCAAACGTTCTGTTTGACGCGTCTATGCGGGATATTTTTTGTATTGAGGATGCGATTGTCCTTGCGGAAATTACTGTCCGGCAATTATAACGTTGAGGAGGGGTTATGATGCGGTTTGGGCGTAGTTGTGTGTGTGTTTTGTGCATGGTTTTTTGCGCAGGAAGCAGCGCTTTTTCCAATGAAACGTTGAAAAAATTCAATTCGGACAAGGGTGAATTTATTTATCAGTTCGGGAAAGAATCCGATTATAGCGATGTGTTGGTAAACAGGGTTGTAGATGGTGATACGCTTCGGCTGGAGACAGGTGAACGCGTGCGTCTTATCGGTATTGATACCCCTGAAATGCATGAGTCACAGAAGTTGAACCGGGATAGCGTTCGCAGCGGTCAAAGTAAGAGCGTTATTCAGAAGCTTGGGAAACAGGCATATGCATTTACCCGTCAGCTTGTTGAGGGAAAGCGCGTGAGCCTTGAGTTCGATGTTGAGAAGCGCGACAAATATAACAGGATCTTGGCCTATGTATATTTGAAAGACGGCACGTTTGTGAATGCCAAGATTATCGAAGAAGGGTACGCCAGCCTTATGACATACCCCCCTAATGTTAAATACGTTGATCTTTTTCAGCAGCTCTACCGTCAAGCTCGTGAAAATCGACGGGGCTTGTGGAAATGAAGAAGCGGCGTTCAACACTTCTGGTGGCAATCGTTTCATTTTTTCGGCGGTGCCTCGTGTATCTCCCCTGGGTACGTTCGTGTGCACGGTTTTTGTATAAACATATTTTCTTGTTTGACGATGGGAAACGTCTTATCAAGGTAACTATCAACGGTGACGTATATACCCTCGCACCTGGTTTTGCCAATTGTCAAAATAAGTATGAACCGCATGTTTTTGCATGGTTGAAACAATGGTTACGCCCCGCAGATGTGTTTTGGGACGTCGGGGCTAATGTCGGTCTTTTTGTTTTACAAGCGGCGCGCTTGGTAGGAGATACAGGTGCGATCGTAGCGTTTGAAGCCAGCCCCTATTGTGTTTCGATACTCACCAGGCATATACGGGGGAATGGTCTTGAACGGCGTGTTACTATTTTCCCGGGGGCAGTTGACCAGTCTTCTGAGGCGCAGCAATCGTTTGTTCTGGTCAACAAAGGTAATTCCGATATGAATATGCTGCAATCATGCCGTCATTCCTTGGATTCCGGATTCGGGGAGTTTTCAACAATTTCTGTGCCAGCAACATCCCTTGATGATTACGTATCGGGCGGGAATAGGATTCCTCGCCTTATTAAAATAGACGTGGAAGGCGCTGAATTACGGGTATTGCGCGGCGCCGCTCATTTGTTAACCGGGCCTGCCGCCCCCATTCTTATTTTAGCGCATCATTCTTTATGGGAATCTCAAGAAGGATCAGCGGAACTTATGTCATTGTTAACGTCTGCGGGATATCAGATTTTGGATAGGATGGGCAATCGTGTAGAACATATGGATTTTGATGAATATATATGTTTACCTCCACAAATATATTCTAGTAGTGAGAATAGAATTCTGGTATGATATAAGGTAAAGGACGGGAGTTTTTTTTACACCTACGGGGTTGTATCCTTTGTATAGTCCCTGTACTGAGACAGGGGAGCATGAGGGGGTGTTGTATGTTGCGTTGTTTAACAGCGGGTGAATCGCATGGCAAAGCGCTGGTGGCAATTCTGGAGGGAATACCGGCAGGTTTAAAGATTGATAATGCGCTCATATGCGCAGAGCTTAAACGCAGGCAGCAGGGTTTTGGCCGCGGCAAGCGTATGCAGATAGAACATGATACCGCAAGCATTGTTTCGGGGCTTAAGGGCGGAATTACGCTGGGAAGTCCGTTAACCTTGATTATTGAAAATAAAGATTTTCGTATAGAAAAACTGCATGAAGTTATGTGCCCGCGGCCGGGGCATGCTGATTTGTCGGGTCTTTTAAAATACGGTCTTACCGATATCCGCGAAGTTTTGGAACGAGCTTCAGCGCGCAGTACGGCAGCAACCGTTGCCGTTGGCGCTGTCTGCAAGCTGTTGCTTTCTGAATTCGGGATTTCAATTTCCAGTATGCCGCTTTCTGTGGGTGGTCAGGATACTCCCGAAGGAATGCGCGAACGGATTAAACAAGCTTGTGAACGCAAAGATACAATCGGCGGAGTTTTTGAGGTGGTCGCCAAGAAGGTACCCGTTGGTTTGGGCAGTTACGTGCAGCCTGACCGCAGGCTTGATGCCCGTTTGGGCCAGGCGTTCATGTCAATTCCCGGCATAAAAGCTTTTGAGGTCGGGTTGGGCTTTGGGTATGCTGAACAATTCGGATCTCAGGTGCATGATCCGATTTATTATAAAAAGGGCAGGGGATATTATCGGGTAACGAATAATGCCGGCGGCATTGAAGGCGGTATCTCGAACGGTGAAGATATTGTTGTGCGTGCTTGTATGAAACCGATTTGCACGTTGATGAGTCCGTTGGATTCGGTTCATATTAAGACAAGAAAACCTTCCAAAGCAAATACCGAACGTTCAGATGTTTGTGTTGTGGAGGCAGCAGGTGTTGTGGCGGAGGCTGCCTGTGCGTATGTGCTGGCGGATGCGTTTTTAGAGAAATTTGGTTCTGATTCGCTTCCTGATATTCGCGGCGCCTATAAACAATACCGAAAAAGAATTTGTTAGAAAACGTCTCCCCCTTCGTCTTATAGGATAGAAGGGGGTGATTGTATGGAACAGGAATCGGCATTAAAAGTAGTGCGGATGCACCGGTTTTCCGGCGAATCAAAGACAAAAGCGTTCGTTGACGTTTCTCTTGGCGATTTTATTGTCAGAGGGCTACGTATTGTGGAAGGTAAAAACGGACTTTTTTTGTCAATGCCGCAGGAAAAATCAAAAGAGGGAAAGTGGTTTAATCTCTTTTATGCTGCGACAAAAGAAGCCAAGCAGGTGTTGAGCAACGTTGTGCTTTCCGCATACGAGCAGTAAGGTGAGTTTAAGCCCTGCTGCTTGAAAACGGCAGGGCTTAAAAAATATGAAAAATTGTATCTATTTGGTTGGGTTCATGGGAACCGGTAAATCAACGGTAGGACAAGCTTTGGCAAGTGTTATAGGATGGCAATTTATCGATTTGGATAACTTGATTGAGCTGCGTCAGAAACGTTCGATCGCGGATATTTTTGCCAAAGAAGGCGAATCGTATTTTCGTGCTTTGGAGACGCATGTTTTAAAAGAAGTTGCGCAAGAAAAAAAATTTGTTGTTGGTTGCGGCGGTGGCATTGTTTTAAAGCCGGAGAATTGGGCTCTTATGAGACGTACCGGTCAGATTATATGTCTGCAGGCGTCTTCTGATGTTATTGTGCAGCGCACCGAAGGGTTTACCCACCGGCCGCTTTTGAACGCTCCGGATAGCCGGCAGCGTATTGAGTTTTTACTGAAAATGCGGGCGCCCTATTATGCGCAGGCTGATATGTCGGTCGATACATCGAAATTAACGGTTTCGCAGGTAGTTTCGTTTATAAAACAAAAAATTTCATTTACCGATGACATCCCTCGGAGTACACAGGCTAAAACAAAACGCAGGGGAAAAACAAAGGGTTGGCTTCAACGCACAAAAAAGGTTATTAAAAAACGGAATACATAACTATGACTTCTTCTGAAGCGCTCGTTGGTTTAAATATGGTATATGAGTTGGGGAGCACACGGTTGGTATCGTTGCTGCATGCATTTGAAAAGCCGGAGAAGATTTTTACCGCTCCCTTGGAACGTTTAGAAACGGTTGCCGGTATCGGCTCTTGTATTGCGGCAAAAATTCGTGCTGTACAGCGGGAAACGATTGTTGATGAAATTCACCGGGCATCTATGCAAGGGCTTTCCATTATAACTCTTTTTGATGACGTGTATCCGCAGAATCTGCGGACTATCCCGGGAGCGCCGCTTGTTTTATATGTGAAGGGGACATTGCTTGAAAAAGATTCCCGAAGTATTGCTGTTGTCGGGAGCCGCCGAGCGTCCTTGTATGGCTTAACGCAGGCCGAGATGTTTGCTAAAGCATTAAGCCTGGCGGAATTTACCATTGTTTCCGGTATGGCTCGTGGTGTGGATACGCATGCGCATCAAGGGGCATTATCTGTTCATGGCAGGACTCTCGCTGTTATGGGAAGCGGTTTTAATTCTATTTATCCGCCCGAAAATAAAGAACTCGTTGAAGAGATCGCGCGGTATGGCGCGGTTATTTCAGAATTCCCCTTATCGATGCTTCCGTTGCCGCAGAATTTCCCCAGACGCAATCGTATTATCAGCGGATTGAGCTTGGGAACCCTGGTTGTTGAAGCGGCGCGTAATAGCGGCGCCTTGATAACCGCTGATTTCGCGCTTGAACAAGGACGGGATGTGTTCGCTCTCCCGGGGAAAGTGGATGCGGTTAATTCATCAGGCACCAATGCGCTTATTCAGGATGGAGCAAAAATCGTCCTGGGAGTTGAAGATATTATTGGAGAATATACGACCGGCGATTCTGTTGAGATAACGCCGCGTATAGAAGAAGAGCTTCATATGTCCTGTGCCGACACAGGGGTCGAACCGGTTGACATGTATGGTTTGATATCGAATGATCCGGTTACTTTTGATGAACTTGTCGAGCGATCGGGATTAACTATTTCTGAAATTTCGAAGCTCATTATTGAACTGCAATTAAAAGGCCTGGTTTCGCAATTGCCGGGTGCACAATTCATAAGGAATGAACATGGCAAAGAAGAGTTTGGTCATAGTTGAATCTCCTACAAAAGCCCGTACAATAAGTAAAATCCTCGGCGATACGTATACGGTTGTTTCTTCAATGGGGCATTTGGTTGATCTACCGGCGAAAAAACTCGGCGTTGATGTCGAGGAGAATTTTGAGCCCGAATATACGGTTATTGCCGGCCGGCAAAAGGTTATGACTCTTTTGCGCAAGGAAGCAAAAGAGTCCGAGAATATTTATATCGCAACCGACCCTGATCGCGAAGGAGAGGCGATCGGTTGGCATATTAAAGAACGTGTTTTTAAAAAAAAGAATGTGCACCGCGTGGTTTTCCACGAAATCACGTCTGCCGCTGTTAAAGAAGCGTTTAAGAACGCCAGGGATTTTGACGCCAACATGATTGAAGCGCAGGCAGGGCGCAGGATCCTTGATCGTATCGTGGGATATTTTTTAAGCCCTCTTTTGTGGAAAAAAATCGTTCGCGGCCTTTCTGCCGGCCGCGTGCAATCGGTGGCGCTGCGTTTGATTATTGAACGAGAAAAGCTCATTCGTGTTTTCATCCCTCAGGAATATTGGGAGTTGGAAGCGGTATTAGCTAAACAAGGTTCCGGCGAATCGTTTACGGCAAAGCTGGATAAGAAATCCGATGCAAAACTTGAAATAAAGACTCTTCAGGAGGCAAACGGTTTATTGGAAGCATTGCAAGGAAAAGAGTTTGTTGTTTCGGAAGTTAAATCAAAAGAAAAGAATCGGAATCCCTACGCGCCCTTCATTACCAGTACCCTGCAGCAGGAAGCATTTAATAAACTCAAATATAACGCGACCAAGACGATGATTATCGCTCAGCAGTTGTATGAGGGTATTGATATCGGGCAGGAAAGCCCCGTTGGTCTTATTACATACATGCGTACTGATTCAACGCATGTCGCCCCGGAAGCTCTTAAGGAAGTACGGCAGCTTATTACCAGTAAATTCGGTAAAGAATATTTACCGGAGTCGCCTAATGTTTATAAGGTAAAAAAGCTTGCGCAGGAAGCGCATGAAGCGATCCGTCCATCCCTTATTACTGAACCGGCGTATAAACTTGAAAAATATCTTACGCCCGAACAATATAAATTGTACGAGCTTATTTATAATCGTTTTGTTTCAAGCCAAATGGTGCCGGCTCGTTTTATGGTTACGACTGCGTTGATCAAGTCCGGTGATTATCAGTTCAGCGTTTCAGGGAGTACGTTGTTATTCAATGGTTTTAACGCCGTATATTCCCGGGAAGACGAGGATGAAGATGAGAAAACGAAAAGTAAGCTCCCTGAACTGAAGGAACGTGAAGTCCTTGATTTAAAAGAATTATTGCCCTCGCAGCATTTTACCAAACCGCCGGCGCGTTTTTCAGATAGTTCGCTGGTAAAAGCCCTGGAAGAAGACGGTATTGGTCGTCCTTCCACGTATGCGCCGATTATTTCAACGCTGGTATTGCGTGATTATGTGCGTAGGATTAAGGGGTATTTTTTCCCCACGGAACTTGGTTTTAAAGTGTGCGATCTTTTAGTGGAGTATTTCCCTAAAATTATGGATGTTGGTTTTACCGCTTTCATGGAAGAAGAGCTGGATGAGATAGAGGAAGGCAAATTTGATAAATTGAAAGTTTTAACTGAGTTTTACGCTCCTTTTAAGGCCAGCCTTGATTATGCCCAGGCAAACATCAAGAAGGAAATTATTACTACCGATGAAGTCTGCCAGCTTTGTGGTAAGCCTATGGTGGTTAAATGGGGGAGAAAAGGGAAGTTCTTGAGTTGCTCGGCGTATCCGGAATGTAAATTCTCCAAATCAATTACTTCGGGAGTCAAATGTCCTCAGGAGGGCTGTGGCGGAGAACTTATTGAACGCCGATCGCGCCGGGGATTTTTCTATGGATGCTCGAATTACCCGAAGTGTACCTTTACGTCAAAAACGCTTCCTTCAGAGACTCCGAAAGAGCTTCCCCCTGACCAGCCACAACCGCACGAATGATGGAACGCTATATCGAAAAATTCGTCCGTTACCTTGAAATTGAAAAGAATTATTCGGATCATACCATCCTTAATTACCGCGCCGACCTTGTTCATTTTTTCGCATTCTTAGGTGAGCTCCCGGTTGAAAAAGCCGATTATTTATTGCTCCGGAAATACTTGGCTGTACTTAAAGATAAACAACTGGGTACGCGGTCATTGTCTCGGCATATGTCGTGCTTGCGTTCATTTTACAGGTTTTTAACGCGCGAAGGATTCCTCAAATCAAACCCGATGCTGTCACTTTCAAGCCCCAAACTTGATAAACACCTGCCGCAGTTTTTAACAGAAGAAGAAGTGACAAAGGTTATTGATGCAGCGATACAAGGCGGCAAGCGCGGGTTACGGGATAAAGCGATTATCGAAACATTCTATTCTACGGGAATGCGTATTTCCGAGTTGGTCGGGTTAAACATCGAGGACGTTGATTTTATCAGCGGTGTTGCTAAAGTTATGGGTAAGGGCAGAAAAGAGCGCATTGTCCCTATCGGCGAATGTGCGCTCAGGGCTATCCGTGAATACCTGGCCCAGCGTAAAAAAAACGGACGCGAGCTTTTTCAGAACAAAAACAGCAAGCGAATTACTACGCGTGGCGTGCGCGATATCGTGTATAAATATATGCGCCTTGCCAGTATGAAACCGGGGGTTTCTCCGCATACCCTGCGGCATTCATTCGCGACGCATTTATTGAACCGCGGTGCCGATTTGCGCAGTGTGCAGGAATTATTGGGGCATGCTAATCTTTCAACGACGCAAATCTATACGCATTTGACCACGGAAAGAATCAAAAGTGTTTATGATAAGGCGCACCCGCGGGCGTAGTGTGTGGATAACGGTTTACGGTTATCGGTGTTCGGTGAGCGACGTAAACTTTTTTGATAACCGCTAACCGAGAATCGCTCACCGAGATGTGCAGGGGTGATGTGTATGTATATTCTTTATGATTTTATATTTTTAATTATCGCGCTTATTTATTTGCCGGTGTACCTGTTTAAAGGGAAGTTACACGGCGGTTTGAAAGCGCGATTAGGCTTTTTCCCGCGGCCGCTGTATGGCGGTAACCCAATCTGGATACATGCTGTTTCCGTCGGTGAAGCGATGATGATGAAAAGCTTTATCGAAGAATTCCGCCGTATTTTTCCGCATAAGAATTTTGTTATTACGACGGTGACTCCCACCGGGAATACAATAGCCAGGACGCTTGCGAATAAAGAAGATTGTGTGACCTACCTGCCGTTTGACATAAGTTTTATTACGAATCGTTTTATCCGCATTATTAAACCGAGTATGTGCATTATCGCCGAAACAGAACTGTGGCCGAATCTGCTGCGTTCTTTACACAAACACGCTATCCCTGTGGCAGTGGTTAACGGCCGTCTTTCGGATCATTCATTAAAAGGGTATTGCCGTTTTCGTTTGCTGGTAAAACCTATTTTAAATACCGTTGGATTATTCTGTGTGCAGAGCCAGACTGACAAGAACCGGCTTGTGCAGATCGGTGTTGACCAGCGGCGTATTGCCGTGACCGGTAATATGAAATTCGATGCCGCATTCAAATCCCCCGAATCGACGGGGTTGCGCAAGCGTCTTACGCTTTCGGAAAGCGATCTCTTTTTTGTCTGCGCCAGTACGCACCAGGGAGAAGAAGAAATTCTTGTCAGGGTTTTTAAGGATCTGGTTATGCAGTTTCCCGCGATACGGTTTTGTATCGCGCCGCGTCATCCGGAGCGCGCATTTGAGATTGAGAAACTTTTATTAAAAGAGGGTTTTGCGCCGGTGCGAATTTCCCGTCTTGGTAATGCCCCTGTTTCTTCAAGCCAGGGAGCTGTTTATATACTTGATATGATCGGCGTACTGATGAATTATTACGCGATTGCCGATCTTGTTTTTGTCGGCGGCAGCCTCGTGAAAAAGGGCGGGCATAATATTGTGGAACCCGCTTCTTTAGCAAAACCGGTTATGACGGGTCCGTACCTTTATAATTTCAGGGATATCGCCGATTTATTTATTCGCACGGGCGCGTGTGTTGTTGTGTCAAATCAGGATATTGCGCAGGTTGCGCGGGATCTGCTACGTGATATCCGGCGTAGGCAGGCTTTGGGAGAAGCGGGGAAACAAGTAGTCCGTTCAAATCAGGGGGCAACAAAACGCACGGTTACCCTGGTGCAGGATTTAGCTCGACAGTACGGTATATGAGCAAACATTGTTTCCTCCCTGAACTTCGCGTGCAATTAGATCAGGCAATTACCTATGGATCAAAAAGAGAAGCCATGCGTCTTGCCCGGGAAGGGGTACGGGTTGCCGCCAAACGCAAATTTGTCGGTGAACTGGAATATTTCAAAGGCCAAGTCGATATCCTGAAAGAACATTTCTCGTCGGCGATCCAGCATTTTGATAAAGCGATCGTGTGTAACAAGCTTGACGGTGGCGCGTATAATGATCGCGCATTATCAATGGTTGAACTGGGGATTATTGACGAGGCCATGAGTTTCTTTGATAAAGGCATTGCGGTTGAGCCCGAGTATGCCACCATATATCATAATAAAGGGTGGCTTCTTAATAATATCGGGCATCATACGGAAGCAATCCGTTGTTTTAAGAAGGCTCTTGAGCTTGAGCCTGACCGGGCTGTTACCTACGACAATCTTGCCGATGCATTGTATAACCTGGGGGATTACCAGGGTGCGTTAGATGCCTACCACAAGGTGCTTGAGCTTTTGGCTCCCGGCCAATGCCGCGGTATCCGCATGAATATTAAGGCGCAGATGAGAATGATTCGAAGGAATATCGAAGATTGTTCATAGTTTAATGTTCAAAGTCCATAGATCGTGTTTTGCGAGATTCTAGCTTTTTAGTTTTTGCAGCTACGAGTGTTTTGCTGAAAAGTTGTTGAAACATATTGGAATTTCGCATATAATTGAACCATGCATCCATATAAAATAAATCTACCTGAAAAAGATATACCTAAAGCCTGGTATAACGTGGTGGCTGATTTGCCGTTTCCTTTGTCGCCGCCCATGCATCCCGGGACAAAAAAACCTCTTAAAAAAGAAGACCTTCAGCAGATTTTTCCCGATGTTCTTATTGAACAGGAAATGTCGGCAAAACGCTGGATTGCTATCCCGGATGAAGTTATTGATATTTATCGTCTCTGGAGGCCGACTCCGCTTCGCCGCGCCTATAATTTAGAAAAATTCCTTAAGACAAGATGTCGTATTTATTATAAGGATGAAAGTTCTTCGCCAATCGGCAGTCATAAGGCCAATACGTCCGTTCCCCAGGCCTATTATAATAAAAAGGCGGGGATCAAGCGGATTTCGACAGAAACAGGTGCTGGCCAATGGGGCGCAGCACTTAGTTTTGCCTGTAATAAATTCGAGTTGGGCTGCCGTGTGTATATGGTGAAGGTTAGTTATCACCAGAAAATATTTCCCCGGACACTTATGCATATATGGGGGTCTGATGTTGTCGCGTCTCCTTCGGAGCTTACTGATTGCGGCAGGGCAATTTTGAAGGAAGACCCGCATTGCCAGGGAAGCCTGGGGGTTGCTATTTCCGAAGCGGTGGAAGAAGCGGCAAAAAATAAAGATACCAATTACGCCCTTGGCAGCGTTTTAAATCATGTTTTGTTGCATCAGACGGTTATCGGCCTTGAACTCAAGAAGCAGCTTGCTCTCGTCGGAGAAAAGCCGGATTATCTTATTGCATGCGTTGGCGGCGGCAGCAATTTCGGCGGGTTTGCGTTTCCTTTTGTTAAGGAAAAACTTAAAAATGATGCTCTGCGTATTATAGGCGTTGAACCGACTGCCTGTCCGACACTTACGAAAGGAATTTTGGGGTATGATTTTGGAGATACGGCGAAGTTGACGCCGCTTCTGAGAATGTACACCCTGGGGCATAAGTTTATGCCTGCCGGAATTCACGCCGGCGGCTTGCGGTATCACGGTGTTTCACCGTTAGTAAGCGCTCTCTATGAAAAGAAACTTATGGAGGCGATGGCCTATCCGCAGCTTGAGGTTTTTCAGGCGGCACATATGTTTGCTAAAGCCGAAGGCATTATTCCTGCGCCTGAGAGTTCCCATGCGATCGCCTGCGCAATTGAGATGGCTAAAAAAGAGAAAAAAGCCAAATGTATCGTGTTTAATTTAAGCGGTCACGGGCTTTTGGACCTTGCTTCCTATGAAAAATACCTCCATGGTGAATTGATAAATTACGCCCATCCACAGCATGAAATTGAACGTGCGTTAAAAGACCTTCCTACCGTATAATCGTATTTTCAACCGTACCGTATCAAAAGCTAATTCCTGTTTTAGCAGGCGCAAAAACACTTGGGATTTTAATGATTTAGCGCTATAATAACATCTTATCTCAGAGGATGTTGTGTATGTTTTGCCTAGACTATCTTTATAAGCTTGCCAGCGGCCGATATCGCGGGGGATTCCATCTTATTCCGGCAGCGGTTCTTTCGGTTTTTTCTTTTGTTTACGGTATTTTGGTCAGGATTTTGCTAACGTATGCGCTCTATCATAAAACGACGCCTGCGATTCCCGTAATAAGCGTAGGAAATATAACTGTTGGCGGGACCGGAAAGACTTCGTTGGTGGAGTATCTTGCATTGAAATTAAAAAGCTACGGTAAGAAGCCGGCCATTGTTACGCGCGGCTATAAACGTCCTGCATCAAAAGGCAGTGATACCTATGATTTGATGGGGGATGAGCCCGCACTGTTGCAGAAAAATACCGGAATTCCCGTTATTGTTGATTCAAACCGCCTTCGTGGAATTACGCGCGCTTTGGAAGAGTCTGCGGCAGACAGTATTATTTTAGACGACGCTTTTCAGCAATGGAAGATTGTCAAGCGTTTAGAAATCGTTTGTATCGATACGGCCAATCCTTTTGGTTGTGCGCGGCTTCTTCCGCGGGGACTTTTACGCGAACCTCTGACAGGTCTGGATCGCGCCGATGTTATTGTGTTTACTAAAACAAACATTGCCGCGGTTTCCGAGTCTTTGAAACAGACTGTGCGGAAATTCGCTCCCCGGGCGTTACAGGTCGAATCAATGCATAAACCGGTCGGGTTTTATTCATTGTACGATACTTCTTCCATGCAAAAATTGGATGGAAGATCATGTCTGCTTTTTTCAGGTATCGGGGATCCCCATTCTTTTGAGGAAGGTGTTAAGCATCAGGGGATTTCTGTTATGCATACGGTGCGGTTTTCCGATCACCATTCATATACCGCCGGTGATGTAGACAGGATTGTCGGCCAGGCGCGACGTTGTCGGGCAGACACAATTATCACCACTGAAAAAGATGCTATGCGGTTACAACGGTTACAGCTTTCTTTCGGCAGCTTCCCTGTTTTTGTATTCAAGATCGAGCTTATTCTTACGAAGAAAGAAGATGAATTCCTTAGCAGATTACGCAGCGTATATAGCGTTTAGATTATTGGGGCCGGTATTCCGGGCGCTTCCCGTTGCAGTGAGCTTTTTCCTGGGGAGGCGTTTGGGAGATACGGTCCATTTTTTTGATAATAAACATCGGGCTCTCGTATATTCGAATATCCGCAGGGCTTTTCATGATGAGATGACCCCCGGCCAAATACGCGCTGCTACGAAAAAGTTTTACAGGAATTTCGGGCAGAACTTTATTGAGATGTTTCTCTTGCCAAAGCTCGATAAACAATATCTGGACCGGTATATTACGGTTGAGGGGGTTGAGAATGTTACTGCGTCCCTGAAACGCGGCAAGGGCGTGATTTTGCTGGCGGTGCATGCGGGGAGTTGGGAATTGACGAATGCTATCTGCTCGACATGGGGCGTGCCGTTCAATTTTTTTGTACGCGAACAAAAATTCCCCCGGCTTAACGGTCTTTTGAATTTGTATCGTGCCAGGAAAGGCTGCAATCTTATTACCCGCCAAAATCAATTGCGCGCGTTAGTCGGTGCTCTGAAAAATAACGAAGTGGTTGGCATGACCGCTGATCAGGGCGGGAAACAGGGTGAGAAGGTTGAATTTTTCGGTAATGAAGCTTCCATGTCAAGCGGCGCGGTAAAAATCGCTTTGAAATACGGTACTGCCATCCTTCCGTCGTTTTATTTTCGTTTTGGGGGTGCCTGCGTCAAAACAATCATCGCGGAACCTTTTCAGATGCATAAAACCGGAGATGATGATACAGATATTCATGCCAATGTGCAAGGGCTCATACATTATTTTGAGGGATGTATTCGTCAGTATCCTTCGGAATATTTGTGGACGTATAAAGTTTGGAAATATTCGTCCCATCGTAGCGTCCTTATTCTAAGCGACGGGAAAACCGGGCATATCCGCCAATCTGAAACAGTTGCCAGGGAGTTGGCGCGGTTCGGCGCAGCCGGCGCAATGCATGTTTCTGTAAAGACTGTGCAGATCCGCTTGCGGAATGATAGTTTGCGTATTGGTTTGTCCCTGGCAAGTTTGTTGACCGGCAGATATTCATCCCGTCTGGCCGCGGGTTTTCTAAAACTGCTGCTTGATAAGAATTCCTATACGACGCTGATGGGATTGACTCCCGATATTGTTATTTCCTGCGGGGCAAGAGTCGCCGGCGTCAACTACCTTTTTTCCCGGTTTAACGTAAACCGTAGTATCTCGGTGTTGCGTCCCGGCGTACTAGGTGTGCGGCGTTTTGACGCGGTCATTATGCCTCTGCACGATCATCCTCCGAAGAGAAAGAATGTTTACTGTACCGATGGCGCTTTGAATCTTATTGATGACGCGTATGTAGCGGAACAATCCGGGAAACTGCTGGATGCGTATACGGGGACACTTTCCCGGGAGCAAAAATATATCGGGTTATTGCTTGGCGGCAATACAAAACATTTTAAGCTGCAGCCGGAAGAGGTACGGAATGTATTGAGCCAGATTAAAGATGCGGCAGAACGTTTTGATTATCACGTTTTGATTACGACATCCCGGAGAACTCCGTGTGCGGTTGAACAGCTTTTGGAAAAAGAATGTAAAAATTTTTCCCGATGTAAACTTTTGATCAATGCCCGTGTGGATAATCCACCCTTTGCATTGGGAGGTATTGTGGGGTTGAGTTCGATTGTTATTGTTTCACCGGAGAGTATTTCCATGGTTTCCGAAGCGGCTTCCGCTGGTCGTTACGTAGTTGTTTTCGGCAGCCGCGTTGATAGCCGTCACGATAAGTTTTTACGGACACTTGCGAACGGCGGTTTTATTTATCGGACCCCTGCGGCAAGTATTGCCGGAACGATCGGCGGCATACATAACAAGAAGCCTGCAGTGAGACGACTCAATGATCTCGAGCACTTGAACGATTGTATACAAAGGATATATTAATACTTCTATGAATATACTTCAAATCTTGCCGGAACTTCATGTTGGTGGAGTTGAAACAGGGACGGTTGATCTTGCCCGTGAATTGGTAAAACGGGGGCATACGGCAGTGGTTATTTCCTCGGGTGGCGCGTTAGTTAAAGAACTCGAATCGGCGGGTGCCAAACATTATGAACTTCCCGTTCATAAAAAAGATCTGATTACTATCATTAAGAATATCCGCCGTATTGTCGAGATTATTATTAAGGAAGACATCCATATCGTACATGCCCGTTCCCGTGTTCCCGCCTGGTCCGCATTTTTTGCCGCGCGTGCCACGAATCGGGTTTTTATCACAACCTGTCACGGGTATTACAGCAAACACATCCTGAGTTCTGTTATGGGGTGGGGCAAGCGCACGATCGTTTTAAGCAATGCTATTGCCAGACATATGATCGACGATTTCGGTGTTCCGCATGAGCAGATCCGGCTTGTCCCGCGCAGCGTTGATTCCACGAAGTTTTCATTTATCAGCCCCGAGTTGAAACGTAAGGAATCGTTTAATGTCGGGATCATTGGACGTCTGACCCCGATAAAGGGGCATATGATTTTTATTAAATCGATTGCGCGGGCTGCGCGTGAAATCCCTCATTTGAAGGCCTGGATCATAGGGGATGCTCCCGCATCAAAAGAATCGTATAGAGAGCAATTGCATGTTTTGGTCAATCGCTTGGGTTTGACGCAATCGACGCAGTTTCTGGGCACCCAGCGGGATATTCCCTCGGTTCTCAATAATCTTGATGTTGTGATTTTGGCAACAACGACGCAGGAAGCGTTTGGCAGAGTTGTTATTGAAGCGCAGGCAGCAGGAGTACCCGTGATAGCGACGCGTGTTGGCGGAGTGGTTGATATTATTGAGGACGGTAAAACCGGTCTTTTGGTGCCGGCAGCCGATCCTGTCGGCATGGGGGAGGCTCTTGTGCGAATTTATAAAGATCCTGTTTTGGCAACGGCGATGGCAAACGCCGCGTATGAAAAAATTAAAACGGACTATACGCTGGATCGGATGGTTAATGATACGCTTGGTGTGTATCATGATGCCTTAACCAATTTCAAAGTACTCATTATTAAACTGAGCGCGTTAGGGGATGTTATACTGACGACTGCGGCGATCCGGGCGATCAAGGAGAAGCTGGGTGTTAACCATAAAATCGTAGTTTTGGTCGGGCAGGAATCCAAAGATGTATTGCTGCGTTGTCCCTATATCGATGAGCTTGTTGTGTGTGACGTGCGCGGTAAAGACAAGGGATTACGAGGGATTTTGAAAGTCGCGGCAAGTTTGCGTAAAAAAAAGATTGATACGGTTGTTGATTTGCAGAATAACCGGTATAGTCATTTGCTCAGCAGATTTGTGATGGCGCCGCTGCGATACGGATATGATAATAAAAAATTCAGTTTTCTCCTTAATCACCGGATACCGTTTGATAAATCGCCGTTGGATCCGGTGCGCCATCAGTTTAAGATCTTAGCGATGCTGGGGATTGAGCCGGTACGCCTGCAGCTTGAATTGTGGCCTTCCCAGGAAGATATCAGTTACGCGAAGGAACTTTTGAGTTCTCAATGGGTTGCCGAGAAACAGAAACTTATCGGGATCAATGCGCGCGCCAGCCTTCGTTGGCAGACGAAAAACTGGCCGCGGCAATCGCTCATCAAACTGTGCGAGGAGTTGGCTAAACGCGATATGCGTGTTGTTATAACCGGTACTGAAGAGGATATTGCTTTTGCCAATGAGCTTATTCATGAGATCAAAGGCACTAAACCGATTAATGCCTGCGGTAAGACCACCGTTAATCAATTAGCCAGCCTTATCAAACAGTGCAGCGTGTATATATCGACTGATTCGGCTCCGTTGCATATCGCGACTGCGATGCAAACACCGGTTGTCGCGCTTTTTGGCCCTACTGATCCGCGCAGGCATATGCCTCCGGCAGAGCATAGTGTCGTGATGCATAAAGATATTCCCTGCGCGCCGTGTTATAAATCCGAGTGTAAAAATGTGCGGTGTATGAATGCGATTACTACGGAAGAAGTAGCGGCGGCGATTGAAAAACTATTGGCCTAACGGATGAACATCCTTTATCTTGCGAATCATCTTAATGTCGGCGGGGTCACCAGCTATATCTTGACACTTGCTTCCGGTTTTACAAAGCAAGGGCATACGGTTTATGTTGCCTCAAGCGGCGGGCAGATGGTTGATGCTTTTGAAAAAGCAGGTGCCCGGTTTATCCGCATACCCATTAAAACAAAAGCGGAATTGCATCCGAAAGTCCTGGCAAGTTTTTTTTATTTACTGAATCGTCACAGGCGGTATCGGTTTGACATTGTCCATGTTAATACCAGGGTTACTCAGGTACTTGGCCAACTCTTGCGTTCATATGCGCGACTTCCTTTTGTCTGGACATGCCACGGATATTTTCTTAGGAAAGTATCCCATGTCCTTTCGCCGTGTTGGGGAGACCGGGTTATTGCGATTAGTAAAGAAGTCCAGGAACACTTAACTTGCGATTTCAAGATGGATGTGCGACGTATCCGTCTGATTCATAACGGTATTGATGTGGAAAAATTCAGAGATGCGGCATATTTTTTACGGGCGCAGGACCGTGAAGATTTAAAACGCCGCTTAGGTTTGCATGCAGGACCGGTTATCGGTATTATTGCCCGTCTTTCCGATGTCAAAGGGCACCGCTATCTTATTGCAGCGATGAAAGATGTTATTGCCGTGCATCCAGCCGCGCAGTTATTGATTGTTGGAGAGGGGAGAGAAAAAGCATCTCTTGTCCGTTTGGTCTCTGAGCTGGGGATTACCGGGAATATCGTATTCCATGAACAAGCGCCGTATACGCCTGAGGTGCTTGCGGCTATGGATATATTTGTTTTGCCATCGTTGCAGGAAGGACTGGGCTTGGCGTTAATGGAGGCAATGGCGTTTGGTCTTCCCGTTATCGGATCTGACGTGGGAGGGATTCGTACACTTATTAAAGACGGGGAGAGGGGTTTGCGCGTGCCGGCGCACGATAGTAAGGCCCTTGCGCATGCTATCCTTAATTTGTTGCAGAACCCGGAAGCCTGCCGGTTGTTTGGCCAGCAGGCCAGTACTTTTGTCGCAGAGAATTTTTCCCAAGAGAAAATGCGGTCGGAAACTGAAAAGGTTTATCAAGAATGTTTGAACGGCTAACGCTTCCCGCTAACCGAACACCGTTAAGCGAAAACCGGGCGGGTTGATTTTTCACAACGAGGAGTAGAACGGTATGTCGAAAAGAATAAAACTGTTTGTCGTGATTGGTGTCATCGCAGTCCTTGTTGTTGCCGGTATTTTGTTTGTCCGCTCGCGGTATGTTGTTCCCATACTTATGTATCACACGGTGTATTCCGATCCTCCGTATTCCAACCGGCTTGCTGTTTCAACCGCAACATTTGAAAAACAGATGGCGTTCTTGAAAAAGAATCACTATGCGGTTATGCCGTTGCCGGAATTAGTCGATTGTATTAAAGAAAAGAAGCGCCTGCCTTCGAAACCCATTGCGTTGACTTTTGACGATGGATATAAGGATATGTATACGGATGTGTTCCCGATTTTAAAGAAGTACGGCATACCGGGGACATTTTTTATAATTGTGCAGGAAGTCGGCAGACCCCAGAATGACCGGCTGAATTGGGATCAGATTAAAGAAATGCAGGCTTCGGGTTTTGTTACGATAGGCAGTCATACGATAGGACCGGAGCCACTCATTAATTTTAGCTCTGCCGATGATGTCCGTTGGCAGATAACTGAGTCTAAACGAGTGCTTCAGGAGAAGCTTGGTTGCCCCGTGACTATGTTTAGTTACCCCGAAGGGCTTTTTACGCCTGCAATCCGGCAGATGGTTATTGATGCCGGGTATGACGGAGCAGTTGCTACTAAACCACGGAAACAGTATGCGGTTGATGATGTGTATGCGTTACGCAGGCTGCGGATCTCAGAAAGTTCCAGGAATATGTTCGTGTTTTGGGCGCAGACCAGCGGGGTCTACTCGATGTTTAAAAAGGATAAGCGCAGGGGAAAATGACTTCGGCATCGGTAAAACGGATCCTTGTATTTAATGTAAACTGGCTCGGGGATGTCCTTTTTTCCACCGCGGTTTTACGCAATATCCGCGCGAATTTCCCCGATAGTTTTATCGCCTGCGTAATCCCCACGCGTTGTTTGGCTGTTTTAGAAGGGAATCCGCATATTAATGAGATCATTCTTTTTGACGAAAAGGGTAAACACAAAAGTATTCTTGAGAAGATGCGGTTTGTTAAACTTCTCAGAGAAAAACATTTTGATATTGTCTATTTGTTACACCGGTCAATGACTCGCGCGCTTATTTCGCGTTTGGCAAAGATCCCCGAGCGCATCGGGTATTATACCAAAAGACGCGGTTTCTTATTGACGCAAAGGATAATCCCTCCCAAGCTTGATGAGGTCCATCGCATTGATTACTATTTGAACGTTATTGCAAAGGCAGGGCTTGTTGTGCATGACCGCCATAGCGAATTTTACGTGGATTGCGCGCATACGAAGAAAACCGAGCGTTTCCTTGCGGATGCGGGGATTACTCCGGATGATTTTTGTGTTGGGGTAAATCCGGGTGGTAACTGGGATCCGAAGCGCTGGCCTGCCGATTTATGGGCTGTTACCGCTGACCGGCTTATCAGGGAATTGCAGGCAAAAATTATTATTACGGGGGATAAAAAAGATATCCCGCTTGTTGGACGCATCCAATCGTTGATGCGCGAGAAGCCTCTTATCGCGGCGGGGGTTTTGAATATTAAAGAATTTGCGGCTTTATGCCGGAGGCTCAATGTTTTTATTTCAGCTGATACGGGGCCGTTGCATATTGCCAATGCGGTTGGCACGAAAAATATCGTGGCGCTTTTTGGTCCGACACATCCTGCTTTAACAGGTCCTGTTCCCGCCGAAAGAACGACGATTATCCAAAAGAAAATTGAATGTCCGATCCCTTGTTATGTTGTTGATTGCGCTGATAACCGGTGTATGAAACGCATAACCCCGGATGATGTTGTCCACGAAGTAACAAAGATTAAACATAGATGAATCAAAAGCCGGTTACGAAAATCCTGTTTGTCACGTTAAGCAATATCGGTGACGTATTTTTGAGTCTGCCGTCGCTGGATCTTCTCTGCGCGATGTTCCCCGAGGCGTCGGTTACCGTTATAACAGGTAAGCGTCCGTGCACGATCTTTGACCATAATCCGCGAGTTGACCAAGTCATTGTGTATGACCGTCGGATGGGTTTTTTAAAAAAAATAGCGCTGATCAGGTCTTTGCGGGATCAGCATTTTGATTGTGTGATTGATCTGCGTGGCAGCTTTTTTGGATGGGGTGTTCCAGCCCGGCATCATATCCCGGCTTTTGTACGAATTCCTCGGACGATCCGGCATATGAAAGATCGGCATCTGTATAAAGTGAAAGCTGCGGTACAATCTTTTCCACTCCCGCGTGTTGTTCCCGCAGGGTCGGTGTGTATTGGTGACAATGATAAGAAAGTTGTGGAACAATTACTCGATCAGCCGGGGCGTGTTTTGGGGCAAACAATCGTAGCCGTTTCTGCGGGTGCCCGCAGCCATACCAAACGATGGGATTGGCAGGGTTTTGTGAAACTCATTGACGCAATGGTGAGCCAATTACATGTTTCTGTTGTATTGGTGGGAGATGAGGCAGACGCTTCGATCGCCTGCGCGATCGCCCAAGGAGTGCACCTGCCGATATTGAATTGTGTCGGGAAAACAACACTTGCGCAACTTGTGCACCTTCTTTCGAAAACCAAGCTTTTGGTTACCAATGATAGCGCTGTGTTGCATGCGGCCAGCTACGTCAACAAGCCGGTTGTTGCTTTGTTTGGCATAACCGATGACCATACGTATGGGCCCTGGTCGGATACGCATGTGGTGGTAAAAAAAGAGATTTTTTGCAGGCCGTGTCAAAAAGCTCAATGCCGGTTCGGGACACTTGCGTGCAGCGCATATATTAAGGTGGAAGATGTTTTTTCAGCGGTGAAAAAAGTTTTATATGCTCCTGCGACGGATACGATACCGGCGCACGTCCAGCGTACGCCGGTAAAACGAATTCTTGTAGCTCGTACCGATAGAATCGGTGATGTCCTTCTGGCAACCCCGGTTTTACAGGCATTACGTCAGGCGTATCCGCAGGCGTATATCGCGATGATGGTCGCACCGGCCTGCCGGGATATTGTTGCAGGCAATCCGTTTATCGATGACGTTCTGGTCTATGATAAAGATACTGCGCATAAAGGGTGGATTGCCTCCTGTCGATTTGCCCGCATGCTGAGGTTGAAACATTTTGATGTCGCTGTGGCGTTACACCCGACAAACCGCGTCCATATGCTTTTATTCGGCGCGGGTATTCAGCGCAGGATCGGCTATGACCGTAAATGCGGATTTCTTCTTACGGATCGCCTGAAGCATACCAAACAAGAGGGCCTCCAACACGAGGTTGCGTATAATTTCGATCTTCTGAAATTTCTTGGTGTTTCATATCAGGATCTTCCGTTGTATATGCCTGGCAGTGATGAGGCGGAGCGTTTTGTCGATACTCTTTTGAGAGAAGCCGGCGTTGCGCCGCATCAAAAGATTATTGCGATCCATCCGGGCGCAAGCTGCCCTTCTAAAATCTGGCCTTTGCAGCGTTTTGCTGAAGTCGCCGATGTGCTCCATAAACAGTATGGTTGGCAGGTTATTCTTGTTTCCGGCCCGTACCACGCAGCGCAGTGCGCGTCAGTTGCCGCTGCGATGAAATCGCCGGTTATCAATTGCGCCGGAAAAACAACGATTCTTCAGCTGGCGAGTCTCCTGCGCCGCGCGGCAATTTTTATTTCAAATGATTCCGGTCCTGTTCATGTGGCATCGGCGGTTGGCACTCCGGTAGTTTCTATTTTTGGCCGTTCTCAGCCCGGTTTAAGCCCGCGCCGCTGGGGTCCGACATCACCGAAAGCTCGGGTGCTTCATAAATCTGTTGGTTGTATTGATTGTCTGGCGCATAACTGTAAGAAACAATTTGCGTGTTTGGCTGCTATAACAGTTGATGATGTTGTGGATGCAGCAGCGTGGCTCTTGAAAGGGGGTCTTTCGTGAGACGGAAAATTACAGCGGGGGTATTATGCACGGTTTGTTTCATGGTATGTACATCGACCTTTGTTTGTGCCGAAACAATTATTTTGAGGAACGGCGAAAAGATTGAAGGGACTATTACGAAAGATACTCCCAAATATGTAAAAGTTAAGACTGTTTCAGGAGAAATTATTTATTTTAAGAGCGCGATTAAAAGTATTGACCAGAAGGAGAGTATCGTGCAAGTCCCTGCGACCTCGGAACAAGCGCAACAGCCGTCTGTTGCTCCGCAGGCAGAAGTGCCTGCAGAGTCTGCGCAGCCTGTTGAACCTGCGCAGCCGATTGAGCCGGCGCAACCTATTGAAACGGTTTCTTCGCAGCAGGTTTCCCAGGATATACCGCAGTCAACAGATGGAGTGTTTCCGGTCCCTTCCGTTTCTTCGTCAATGGAAACGCCATTTAAAACACTTAAAATTTTGTATGAGATTACCGAGAACGACCAGCAATCAGAACGTGCTTTTAGCGCAATCGTCTATATTGACCGGGCCGCAAACAAACGGCGCGGCGATTTGACAGAAATTTTTCAACCGGGGCAGATCCATGCCAAACGAGATGAGATAACGATTATTGACGGCGTCCGGTGTTATTTTTTTGATATGGCAAAAGGTGTTGCTTCGGTTGAAGACCTCCCACAGCCGTTTTCCGCGTGGGTAGATACGGGTAATGATACATTACACGAAGAGGATGCGATAACACAACAGACAGTTGCGGGGAAAAAATGTTTTGTTTACAAAAAAGATAACCTGCAAATTTGGGTTTGGCGCGGTATTACCTTGAAACGCGTTGAAAAAACCGGCCAGATCGTTAAGCGTTTTGAGGCTATTAGTATCGAAGAGGATGTCCCGTTGGCGGATGATTTATTCACCATTCCCGATAGTATAAAAGCAAATATGACGAAACAGGAATCTATCCCGGAGGTACGAGAGGAAGCTCTCCCCGTGAAAAAAACTGAACCTGTTGCATCTGCGCCACTTCCGGCTCAGGCTGTTGAACCGGCGCCTGTGCAAGAGACTGTTGAACGGTATGTCCCTGAGGTTAAACAAAGGCCATCTCCGAAAGTTATTCCGCAAGAACCTCTTTCTGTCGTTCAGCCGCCTTCGGATAGTACGGTCATCATTTCCCCCGAAGATTTTCGTGCCTTAAAGCAGGGCGGAACCGGTGCGCTTGAAGCTTTGGCAAAAATTGATTTAAATAATATAGAAACAGGCCTTGAATTATATCGGGTTGATACAGGGAGCTACCCGACAACCAGGCAGGGATTACGTGCACTTATGAGTGCTCCTGCAAAAGCCAAGGATTGGCAGGGCCCGTATTTGTCGAAAGAGCCACGGGATCCCTGGGGAAATGCGTATACCTACTCTGCATCCGAAAAAAACGGGTTTGAACTATATTCGAAGGGGCCGGATGGTAAGGCCCATACCGGAGATGACATCGCGAAATGATGCAGCGTTGGCCTAAAACAATATTTTGTAAAGAAGCGCTTTTCCTTTGCGCCGGGATATTTTTTGTTTTAGGGCTCAACCTCTATGTCCGCTTTTTACCCGCAATCGTGCCTCAATTCCGTTTACAGGCTCAATCCGCAGTACAGGAACAAATACAAAAGCGTATTGCTTTTTGTAGCCGGAAAGCAGTATTGAACCTTGCTTCGGCAAGACGCCGCCAGGTGATTCAGCATGTAGCGGAAGTCTACAGTAAAAAACATCAACCCGCAATCAGGGAACAAGTTGACAGGCACTACCGGTTTCTGGCTGATCCGTACCAAGATCAAAGGCACAATACGTATATGCTGGAAATTGATTGTTGGCAATGGATGCGGTATACCGAGGATGTTATCCGGACCGGGCGGGCCGGGGGCGGTATCAAAAACGGCGCGGACATGGATATATTGAATTGTGCCAAGTCAGATACGCCGCTTGAATGGAATAAATTACTTTTTGTTGCTTCAGCTTTCCTGTATACCATATATTCTGCCGTCACTATAGTCCCGCTTTCCGTTTTTCTTTTTTATCTCCCTCTATTTTATACGGCGCTATTTCTCATCGTCTTGTACTTGTTTTGTTGGCGTTATTGGGGGAATATTGCTGCGGTTCTCGCTTGTTGTTATGCGGGGTTGGCACAGGTATTCTTGAGACGCAGTGTAGCAGGCTGGTTTGATACCGATCCTCTTAATATGTTTTTTCCTCTTATCATCGTATGGTCATATCTTGCGTGCAGAAAAGCGCCGTATTCTTTGGCAGGCGTTGGCCGGATATTGTTTGCCGCTTTTTGGGTGGGTGTCTTTGCCTATACATGGCATTTTTGGTGGTTTATTATTGTTATTATCCTGGGGTATGAAGGAGTCCTTTTTATCGTTTCAACAGGATTGCATCTTTGGCGTAAAACATGGAATTTGTCTTTGTATAAACGTCAAATGGCTGTTTTGGCAGCATATAGTGTTGCAGCAATGAGTTGGGTTTTGATTTTTTGCCGGACAGCGCCATTTTCCGCGTTAGCCGATCAAATACGCTTGGCCATGTCATTAAATTCTTCTTCAGACGGGACATTGTGGCCGAACACATTTTCCACCGTTTCTGAGCTTACCTCCGTTTCGCCGGCACAAATTATGGGGGATGTCGTCGGTATCGGTTGGATCGTGGTTTTTTTGTGGCTGGTTTTAGCGGTGTTGTATGTTATACATGTCCGTTTTTCGTCTGAGAATACCGCCCAGCGTCAAGCGCTTGGTTTGCTGGTTGTGTGGGTGTTGTGTATGCTTTTTGCTTCGACCAAAGGGATGCGTTTTGTCATGCTTCTTCTAACACCCCTGGGGATTATGCTCGGATGGCTTGGCCAGAAACTTTGTGATTATTTTATCCGGCGTAAGATGGGACTGTTTTTCAGCGTTACACTGGCAATCCTGCTGATTACCATTTGTAGTTTTTTCGGGCAAGCATATAAGAATGCCGTTCAAATCCTGCCGTTTATGAATGATGCATGGTATGAAACACTTTCATATATGCGAAAAGCAACGCCTTCCCAGGCAATCATTAATTCATGGTGGGATTTCGGCGATTGGTTTGAATCGGTTGCGCGGCGTCGGGTTATTTTTGACGGCCAGAGCCAGAATACGCCCCAGGCATATTGGATGGCGCGCGTTCTTTTAGCGAACGACGAGAAACATGCCGAACGCATATTGCGCATGCTTAATAACGGAGGGAACCAGGCGTTTGAAATTATACAGAAGAATCTTAAAGATCCGTATGCTTCGATCATACTTTTACAAAAAGCGCTTTCTGCTTCACGTGAAGAAGCAATCCGTCTCTTTGAGAAAAAACTTGTTCCGGACGATACTCTCCGGGTGGTCCATATACTGTTTGATAAACCATCCCCCGCGTATTTTGTTGTTGATTATTCCATGAAAGATAAGATAGGTTCGATTTCGTTTATCGGGAATTGGGATTTTATGCGGAATTATGTGAGTGATGCTTTTGTGCGGGGTGATTCGCGGGAGAAGATTGTTTCTACTCTTGGAGCCTGGGGTGTTGAGCGTACACGGGCATTGCGTTTATACGGAGTAGTCAGGGATATGCCTGTTTCAAAAAGAGATGCGTGGGTTTCGGAGCGCGTCCATTTTATAAGCCCGCTCCTTTCGGGAGTCCGGCATAATGCCGTTATCCTTTTTGACGGAGGGTTAGTATATGATCCGGCAGCGCAAACGGTATATGCCTATTCCTCCGGGAAACAAAGATATCTACTTCCCCGGTCAGTGTTTGTGGAGCAACCGACCGGAAGCATTGTAAAATATCCTATGGCCGGCACAACGGCGGCTTTTTCGGTACTTATTTTCCAGGATGGCGGACAGTATCGTGCTTTTAAACTGGATGAGCAGTTGGCTGCAAGCATTTTTGTCCGGCTTTATTATTTACGCGATAGCCCATTGCATTATTTTAAACCGGTTTTCGAGCGGCAAGCATCCGAAGGTTTTGTTCGTGTTTTTCAGATTGTTTGGGGAGACGATAACTCATGAGACTTTTTTTTGCTGTGATAGCTGTTATTTGTTTGCCGTACGCGGCGTGCGCCTACCAGGATGAATTCCGGAGTATGTCGGATGATTTGAAACGGATCGACATTGATTTGAAGCAGAGCCAACAGGAAGAAAGACTGCGGAGGATGGAGGAACGCGCGACTGAACGCATCAATGAAATCCAAAATCAGTATACACAAGACGAAATTGCAGCAATGACGAGAAACGTTGAGGAATTCAATACGCATGTAGACGGAACAGTTGACGCGCATATGCGGGAAGTTGTCAGGAGCAAGCACGTATATGTGTTCCCGCTTGTTATGAGTTTATTGTTTGTGAGCGCGCTGGCACTTATCCTGTATTGGCTGTATGGCCGCAAGGATAAGGAAACGCCGGTAAAACGGGTTCCCGAGGATGTGGTGGCGCAGATTAATGATTGGAAATTGACGGAACGGGATATCGATGATTTGATACATGAGCTTACTACTTTTTCTCAGCCGACACTGCACTATGTTTGTCTGTCCCGATTCCGGAAAAGTTTTATCGAGGACATAGTTTTAACAGAACTGCTTTTTACAATGGCTTTGGCGGAGAATATCGGAGTGCCCGAGGGAGCCGCACCGGATCAAGAAGCGGCGTCGCTATCAAAGATTAACCCGGAAAGTGTCATGGGGAGTATGTTCATTAAGAAATATGCCGAACGCATGAATGCCGGGCGCATCCCGTTTTCCGGTTATGCACAAAGTTTTTTCTATTTACTTTGTATTGCCTATCGTAAAGATGAGTTTTATCTGTCGGTCATAAGACGTAAAATTGTCCTTATAAATAAGCTTATTGCGGCCGCCGGTACGGAAGAGTTTCTGACAAAAAAAATCGACGATTTCATCGGGAGTTTAAAGGTTTATCAGGCTGGTCCCAATCAGATGAGCTAAATGTGTTGATTTAGGCAGCATTTATGATAAAATGATACCTTCCCAATGAAAACTATGCGTACGGTAAAGACATATTCTGTTAAAAAACGTTTGAGTAAGGTTGCGGTGGGTGATTGTGCCGTTGTGCCTGCTCGAGGGAAGAGTTTTAGCGCTTTTTTTGATTCATTTCCGCGTATTTTGAAAGCTGCTGATTTGCATGCGATTGCGGATGCTACGGCGGCGGCAGCCCGTCGGAAAAAAGCCGTTGTTTTTATGGCTGGAGCGCACGTTATCAAGTGCGGGCTTTCGCCGGTTATTATTGAGCTTATGAAACGCCGGGTAATTTCTTGTGTTTGTTTGAACGGCGCAGGTGTTATCCATGATTTTGAGTTAGCGTATCAGGGTAAAACGTCGGAAGACGTTGCGGCAAGTTTGATTAACGGCAGTTTTGGTATGGGTAAGGAGACTGCTGATTTTATTAATACAGCTGTAACTAGCGGTGTTGCAAATGGTTTAGGTTTTGGCAAGGCGGTTTCTGAAAAGATGGTTCAAGCGCAATTGCCCTTTAACCATTTGAGCCTGCTGGCTAATGCTTATACAATGGGAGTCCCGGTTTTCGTTTTTGTTGCGGTGGGCACCGATATTATTCATCAGCATCCTTCGTTTAACGGTGCTGCTGCAGGCGAAGGTTCTGCGCGTGATTTTCGTTCGTTTTCCGGGGTTATTCCCCGTCTGAATAACGGCGGCGTTGTTTTGAATTTCGGATCAGCGGTTATTATGCCGGAGGTTTTTCTGAAAGCGCTCAATCTGGCGCGTAACGTGGGAAATCAGGTTAAGGATTTTACGACCGCTAATTTTGATATGATCCACCACTACCGGCCGCAGCACAATGTGGTTTCGCGGCCCGTTATAGGCGGTGGAAAAGGATATTATATTATCGGTCATCATGAAATCATGCTGCCGTTATTGGCACAGGCAGTTGTAGAACGGATTGCTCGATGAAAGTTTCCAGGCTTAAGAAAATTGTTTCGCGGTTCCCTTGCGCTAAGATCCTCGTCGTCGGTGATTTGATCCTCGACGAATATATCTGTGGAAGTGTTGACCGTATTTCGCCGGAAGCTCCGGTGCCGGTTGTTTGGGCTAATAAACATACCTATGTGCCGGGAGGTTCGGCTAACGTTGCCAATAATATTAGTTCTTTTGGTGCTCAGGTTACTTTGGTTGGTGTTGTCGGCAATGATGCCAATGCGCGTATCCTTGCCGCTGAACTCAAGAAACGCGGTATTTCAACGAACGGAATTTTCTGCGAACCGTCCAGACATACGACTGTCAAGACCCGTATTATTGCAGGCCATCAGCAAGTCGTGCGCGTTGATTGGGAACATCGGGATCCGTTACCGAAGGAATTAAGCCAGCGGATTGCCAGATTCATAACCAAGAATCTTGATTCTTTTGACGCGGTTATTATTGAAGATTATGGCAAAGGTGTTATTAATATGCAGCTCCTTGAAGGGTTGATTTTCTTGGCTCGTTCACATAAGAAAATCGTGACGGTAGATCCCAAAGAAGATCATTTCCAATATTATCGGGGTGCTACTGCGATTACCCCGAACCGTAAAGAACTTGAGAATGCGGTGCGCAATTTGCGCATTAAAGATACCTCAAACCGTTTTACCATTACGTCCGACAAGCTATTTTCCGATGCGGAGATCGACAGGGCTTCTGCGGGAGTACGGGAATATTTAGACCTTGAATCGGTGCTGGTCACTCTTGGTGAGCATGGTATGAAATTAGTCGAAAACAGCCATATAACTCATATTCCGACGGTTGCCCAGGAAGTCTTTGATGTTTCTGGCGCAGGAGATACGGTTATCGCTACGTTTACCCTTGCTTTGGCACGTGGTGCTTCAAAACTTGAAGCAGCGCATATCGCTAATTACGCGGCGGGTATTGTGGTTGAAAAAATCGGTACAGCAGTTGCTTCACGACAAGAATTAGCACAGCGGATGGATTCTTCCGACAGGATTCCACAGGCTAGTGCCGTCACTATAAAGCGTACAGGGATGTCGCCCCGTGGGGGCTTGTAGAAAGAGCGCACATGATGCAGGAAAAAATGGAAGTGATAGGCGTTATTCCGGCCCGGTTTAGTTCAACCCGCTTGCAGGGGAAAGTTCTTGCCGATATCGGCGGGAAACCGATGATTCAACACGTTTGGGAACGGGCGCGGCAGTCGATTGTTCTGGACGATCTTATTATTGCCTGTGATGACCAACGGGTTTTTGACGTGGCAAAAGGTTTCGGGGCGAAGGTTGTCTTAACGGCTAAAGGCCATGTCTCCGGCAGTGACCGGATCATTGAAGTTATCAACCCGCTTGATGTGAAAGTTGTTATTAATATTCAAGGCGATGAACCGTTAATCAATCCCTCCGTGATCGATACATTGGCACGGGCACTTTTAGACAATCCGAAAGTTTCCATGGCTACCATGATGCGTAAAATTACCGATCCGCATGAGATTACCGATCCGCACGTGGTGAAGGTTGTTGTCGATAAAAATAATTTTGCGTTGTACTTTTCGCGCTCGCCGATACCGGCACATGCTGCTAATTCCGATGTCAAATCGCCGGTGTATTACAAACATATCGGTTTATACGGATATACGAAGGATTTTCTTTTTGTGTACAAGAATTTACCGGTTTCTTCGCTTGAGAAAACCGAAAAACTTGAGCAATTGCGGGTGCTTGAAGAAGGATACCGTATTAAAGTTATTGAAACCGATTATAATAGCGTGGGAGTGGATACTCCCGAAGATCTGGAAAAAGTAAAAGAATTATTGCTGAAAAAGGCGTTATGATGAGGCAGGTAATCGTCACTAAAAAAATCACGGTGGGAAAACCCGGCTCGCTGGTTGTGATGGCCGGTCCGTGTGTTATTGAATCTGAAAGCGCCTGCCTTGAGACTGCGCAGAAACTGAATGATATCACGGGAAAACTCGGTATTCCGTTTATTTTTAAGTCGAGCTTTGATAAAGCAAACAGGCTTTCAATCGGTTCTTATCGGGGGCCGGGGCTTAAAAAAGGTCTTGAGATTTTAGCAAAGGTCAAGAAAAAAGTGGGGGTGGCAATCGTCAGTGATGTGCATTGTGCGCACGACGTAGCGGCTGCTGCTGAGGTGCTCGATATCATTCAGATCCCCGCGCTTTTATGCCGTCAGACGGATTTAGTGGTCGCGGCTGCAAAGACCGGCAAAACCGTTAATATTAAAAAAGGTCAATTTATCGCACCGTGGGATATGGCTCCGATCGTTAAGAAAATAGAATCGACGGGGAACCGTAAGATCATTCTTACGGAGCGGGGTGTCAGTTTCGGATATAATAATTTGGTTTCTGATTTGCGGAGTCTGAAGATCATGCGTGATGCGGGGTATCCGGTTATCTATGATGCGACTCATAGCGTGCAGCTTCCCGGGGGGAAGGGCGGATGCTCGGGCGGACAGCGTGAATTTGTCGCAGGACTTTCCCGGGCAGCGGTTGCGTTTGGATGTGACGGTCTTTTTCTCGAAGTGCATGCTCATCCCGATGCCGCATTATGCGACGGGCCGAATATGATTTCTCTTACCGATTTTGAAAAGCTGTTACAGCAGGTTATCACAATTAAGAGTGCCGCAACTGTCTAGGTTGCCAAGAAAATATATGGATATTTTGAAGCGGGGAAAACAGGTTTTAGATATTGAAGCAGCTGCTGTCAGAGACATTAAAAAAAGCGTGAATGCTGATTTCAAAAAGGCGGTCTCCTGCGTTCTTGCCTGCCGCGGACGTTTGGTGGTGACCGGTGTCGGAAAGACCGGGATCATCGGTCAGAAATTTTCAGCGACACTTGCTTCGACGGGAACACCGAGTTTGTTTTTGCATTCAGCGGAAGCTATCCACGGTGATTTGGGACGTGTAACAAAAGAAGATGTTGTTATGTTATTGTCTTACAGCGGCGAAAGCGAAGAGATGAAGAAACTTTTGCCGGTGCTTAAGAAAATCGGCTGTAAGACCATTGCCATAACGGGGAATACGAAATCAGCCATGGCCCGATATAGCGACATCCGGCTTGATGCTTCCGTTAAAAAGGAGGCATGTCCGTTAGGTTTGGCGCCGACTGCTTCGACGACCGCGATGCTTGCGTTGACGGATGCCTTAGCGGTATGTTTGCTGGAACTCAAAGGTTTTAAAGAAAAGGATTTTGCGCTTTTTCACCCGGGCGGGACGTTGGGAAGAAAACTTCTTTTAACGGTTGCCGATATTATGCGTAAAGGTGCTGCGCACCCGGTTGTCGGGGAAGATACGCGTATTTCTGAAGTTTTGATGAAAATTACCGGTTGCCGTGCCGGGAGTGCGTGTATCGTTGATAGATACGGTAAGCTTGCGGGTATTTTTACGGATGGTGATTTGCGCCGTCATCTTGAGATCGATCAGAATCTGGCGGTTCGCATGGTAAAAGATGTTATGACGAAAAATCCGACTTCGGTGTCGCCCGATATGTTGGCTGCCGAGGCGATGCGTATCCTCCAGGATAAAAAGATCGATGAAGTGCCGGTGGTAGATGCAAAAAAACGGCCTGTTGGATTATTAGATGTGCAGGATCTTTTAAAAGCCGGGGTTGTTTTGTAATGAATCCCGATATCGTTCTGGCAAAAGCAAAAAAGATCAAACTCTTTTTGTTTGATGTCGACGGTGTTTTGACTGACGGCCGGATCATTTATGATTCTGGCGGCAGGGACATGAAATTTTTTGATGTGCATGACGGTTTGGGTGTTCATCTTTTACATAAAGCAGGGATCCCTGCGATCCTGGTGACCGCTAAAAGTTCGCGGGCGATCAGCCCTCGTGCCCGTGATATGCATGTGGCGGAAATTTTTGCCAATATCGTTCCGAAATCCGCGGTTCTTGAAAAAATTGTTAAGAAGTTCGCTGTTTCGCTCGAAGAAATTGCTTTTGTCGGTGACGATCTCGTTGATCTCCCTTTAATGAGTCGGGTCGGTTTACCTGTTGCGGTCTTAAATGCCTGTGACGAAGTAAAAGCCAAAGCCGCGTATGTGACGGCAAAACGCGGGGGCAGAGGTGCGGTCCGGGAAGTCGTTGAGCTTGTTCTTAAGAGCCAAGGGGTGTGGGAAAAACTGGTGGGGGACTATGATGTATAAAAAAGTGATCCTTGTGATTATAGGGTTTATCTCTATGGTGTCGGTTGCGTGTGCGGCCGTGGCTCAGAAACCGCAACAAGAATCTGATCAACAGATCAATGATTTTTCTCTTTCCGGTTATGGAGAACGCGGAAAAAAGACCTGGGATTTATCCGGTAAGTCGGCGGATATTTTCGATGATACCGTTAAATTAAAGGATATCACCGGCAATATGTTCGGCGAAAAAGAAAATGTGCGTTTAACCGCCGATAAGGGGGATTTCAATAAGGCGCAGGGGACTGTTCATTTGGAAAAGAACGTAGTGATTACCACGACTTCAGGCGCAACGTTGATGACGGAGAGCCTTAATTGGGATCGCCAAAAAGAATTGGTAACAACTCCCGATAAAGTGCAGATTACCAAAGAGTCCATGGTTACTACGGCAACCGGTGCAAAGGGTGAACCGGGTCTTAATAAAATGACTTTGGAAAAAGATGTGGTTGTTACGATTCAAGCGCAGCCAAAGGGCGAGGTTAAGAAGACGGGAGGCCCGGCGTTGGATCAGCCGGTTACGGTTACCTGCGACGGCGCTATGGAAGTGGATTATGGGAAGAATATTGCGCGTTTTAATACAAACGTAAAAGCGGACAAAGGCGATTCAGTGATTTTTTGCGACGTGCTTGAACTATATTTCGGTAAAGATACGAAAAAAGAAACACGCCTAGCCGATGCAGCTAACCCTATGGCCGGCAGTTCGATTGATAAAATTGTTTGTCTCGGTAATGTAAAAATTGTCCGTGGTCAGAATGTTTCGTATAGTGAAGAAGCGGTCTATAGTGCGTTAGATCAGAAAATTACCTTGACCGGAAAGCCGAAACTGGTAATATACTCGACGAGCGATTTTCAGATGGCGCTTAATAAGAAGTAAGGAGTTAATCTCAATGCATTTATTAGAGATCAAAGATTTAGCCAAGTCTTACGGCGGCCGGCAGGTTGTTAAAGGTGTCAATATCCTGGTAAAACGCGGTGAGATTGTCGGACTTTTAGGGCCGAATGGCGCCGGAAAAACGACCTCGTTCTACATGGTGGTTGGTATAATACCTCCGGATCGCGGGCAGATTATTTTTGATAATCAGGATATTACCAAGCTTCCGATTCATGCGCGCGCCCGTTTCGGGATCGGCTATCTTTCACAGGAAGCATCGATTTTCCGTAAACTGACTGTTGAGGATAATATCAATGCTATTCTTGAAACATTGCCTATTAGTAAGATTGAAAGGAAACGCCGGCTAGCCAGTTTATTGGAAGAGTTGAATATCGCTCATTTAGCGCGGGCTAAAGCGTTTACCCTTTCTGGCGGAGAACGCAGAAGATTGGAAATTACCCGGGCGTTGGTAACGAATCCGTCGTTTATTCTTTTGGATGAGCCGTTTTCCGGGATTGATCCTATTGTTGTGAGTGAGGCGCAGGAGATTATCAAGGAATTACGGGAAAAAGGTTTGGGGATTCTTTTGACCGACCATAACGTGCGTGAAACACTTTCGATTACGGATCGTGCGTATTTGATTGCGGATGGAAAGATCCTAATATCGGGAACTGCCAGTGAATTGATCGATAATCCGCAGGCGCGCCAGATATATTTGGGTGAAAAGTTTAGAATGTAAATGAGCGCGCCACTTATGGAACGAAGTGAACATAAGTGGCTGCGCGAATTTACTCCGTGACTGCGAAAAATTGCGCAGCAATTTTGAGCGGGAGGAACGGAGTAAATGATTGGGCAGGTTCCCCCAAAG